>Ga0078972_1000846_pt1 | contig 122790 bp, 117 predicted proteins | sample YelNatPaOPGAMG01_FD_67568 | JGI IMG/M metagenome (GOLD analysis project Ga0078972, IMG submission 67568) | Hot spring thermophilic microbial communities from Obsidian Pool, Yellowstone National Park, USA - OP-RAMG-01 (SPADES assembly) (version 2) | ecosystem: Environmental > Aquatic > Thermal... | reverse complement strand
TTAACTCCTTCTTAATTTTTCTTCTATTAATGAATAAAGCATTAAAATTTTATTAGCTGCTTTAGAAATATTTTTTCTATTAATGTCGCGGAATAATAAGTCATGAACTATATCGTTTTCATTTTTACTTCTATCTTTATAATCTTTTAATCCAATTCTAATTAACTTGTAACTAATATCAATAAGCTGGGAATAATTTTTATCAAGTATGTTGTTTAGAATCCTAATCTCACCTAAATCAGAAAGAGCTGAAGCTATTTTTCTATCTGAAATTATTTTGATTGTATCATAAGGGAGAGAAAAGAAATCAATTCCTTCTTTGCTCTTAGTAATTATTTCTATATTCATTCCGGACCATAAACCGATTGTGCTTTGCAATTTTCTGGAATATTCAATTACTGAGGTTGCAAGAATTTCTCTTTTACTTCTTGCTTCTTCACTATATGATGAACCATAAATTTCTTTTACAATTTTATTCAATTCAAACATCACTTTGAAAGATGGAGTGTTTATAAATATTTCTGAATTATCAGAGAGTTTTGTTAGAGCCAGATGATGATGAATGAGAATAAAATTACATAAGTGACACACCTTCAAACTTTGTTTCATATTCCAGAAACCGTTTGGGAATTCATTCTCTGTTGGTCCAAACTCACTGTTTTGTACCATATTTAATTTTTCAATTCGGTTTAAAAATTTAGCTTTTCCCGGATCAATTTCATTAATCTCATTAATATCACTGTCACTAAGATATTGAGGATTATAACAAATATGACAACTTCCTGATGATTTTATTTTATCTAATCTTTTTACAAATTCAATAAATGTATTTTTCTGGGTTGCTTGAAGAAAGTTTTTATAAAGACGATTTTTCCCAACCAACGAAGATATTTTGCTCTCACTAAAATATCTTTCTTGGACATTTAATTTATTAAAAAAGGGCAACCGGATTATAACTCCACCAGCATCAATTAAAAAATTATTCACGTTGATTTGTTCAACTTTTTCAATAGAATTTAACAATCCTACTACCCCAGCATTGTATAACCAATTCGAAGGATAGAGTGTTATTGTATTTTCACTCATTTTACCACCTCCATTAAACCTAGGCCTTGTGATCGATGTATCCCTAACCCCAAATCATAAATCATCTGTAAAATTTCTGGTCTGGATTTTATTTTAAATACTCCTGAAACACTCGGCATTTTTTCATACAGATAAATTACTTTCCTGCGCCAGTTGATAATTTCAAATTCGAATTCAAAATCATTTGTAACATTTAGAAATTCCTTCGCACATTCCTGCACAGAAAATTTCAATCCCTCAAGAAATCCTTCTTCACCTGGCAGTAAAAATTTGTTTGAATCTCCCTTGTTATTTACTACAAAAGGTGATAAGGTCTTAACTCTTATCTCATTTTCTTTAATTACTTTGTTTGGATGAAGAAAAACATGCAATGGTTTGAAGTGAATAGAATTTCCATTATTCTGCCAGGTGTGTTCTTTTACCTTCAGAAATCCGTTATAAATTTGTGTTGCAACTCTGTATGATGAAGTAGAAAAGTTTATCTTCACAAATTTACCAGCTTTAAATTTGTCTCCCTCTAATTCCTGCAATTGCGGGAAATAAGTTCCAAAGGTAAAAGGTTTTAATCTGTGGTCATTATAAAAATAAGAAAAAAGCAAAGGGTCTGATACTTCAATTAATTTTTTAATTAATGAAATAAAACCACGACCATAATTCTTAGGTATTACTTCAGGACTTATTTCATAATCTAATGTTAATCTCATTTTTTACCTCCTTATTAAATCTCTTAGAATATTTTTATATAATCATATAAAGCCGCACTTTTAATTTTTTCCAATCTGCTTCATCATAATTAATTTTTTCTACTTCGCCGGCAAGTTGTATATTTTGCCTTATTAGTCTTGAAGGAATTGGATTTTCATATCGAGGCACATAACCTAATTTTTTGCCATCTGTTGTATAAACTTCTAAAGCTCTATGGTCATATGGATTATTAGGTTCATATTTTATAATTACATTATCATTTTCTTTTAAATTTTTTAATGCAGATTCTCCATCATAATATGAAAAGCCTGCAATGTAGAATTTAGAAAGAAAGATTTTTTTGCCTTTAACTTTTTGCTGAAATGGAATAAATATTCCCGCTGCCCCTAATATCATTCTTTTAATAAATAATAAACGGTTCATTGATTTACCCATTTAGTTTATTAACTAATCATAAAAATTAAGAAGCATTTTTATTGTGTTTATAACTGCATATAAGAATTTCAGCATTAAACAAATTAAAAATGTTATTCACATTTTTATTAAAATTTCTTTTTACCAACTAAATGAGTGTTTAACTCATATAATATTTCAAAATAAAGATGAAGAACTTTTTAGCACATTTTGAATCTCAATAAAAAATTTATTCTTTCTAATCTTGCTAATTCGATAATCCTGGTAATAATTTACCTCATTTCCCATTATATTCATCAATTGCCATCTTCTCTAATTTCTTTTTCATTTCTCTCGGCAGTGTTACGGTTTCGTAATATTTACCATCTTTCCCTTTTTCGTCTGGAGAAGCAATGAATAAACCATTATTTCCACTGACAACTCTGAAACCTTTGATTAAAATTCCATCATCAGTTTCAATGTCGAAATAGGCTAAAGTTTTACTGCTGGAATTAGAGATTTTGTTCATTCTAATAATTTTCATTTTACCCTCGTTGTTTGTTTAATTAAAAAATTCTCTCCTAATTTTTCTGATATAAGAAAAATAACATTCGAGAATTGTAGTCAATTGTGCAGCCCTCTGTTTCTACTATTAAATCAATTTCATAAGCAATATAAAATTTTTAGAAATTTTTATAAATAAAAAAATTGTTGAAATGTAACCAAAAGCTGAGCCTGAGAATTAATTGGAATAAAAAAATTTTCTGCCTTTCTGCTTAAAAGACTGTTTGATAATTTTTGGTCCTATTTTTATTCTTATAATAAAAGTTGTGATAAAATAGCCTCTCATTATAAGCATGATAAATTTTGCATTACAATTAATATTTCACAAGACTTGCTTGATAGAAGACTAAAGAAAGTTAACCCTCGAAATATTTATTTAATTTGTAAACTTCTCTTTTACTTTTTTAGGGACAAATCTTAGTAACATTTTATGTTCGTTTCAATCTTATAAAACGAATAAATAAAAGATAACTTTTGCAGGAAAGATATTGTTCTTACAAAAACAAAGAATGTTTTTACATTCGACAATATTTAATCAATTAACTTTTTGTTCTTTATCTGGATTAATAAAGCCAAATTGTGGAGATGGTTGTAAATCAATATTTATTTCGCCAAAACGTGCTTCATACTTTTCAATATTATCTTTCAAAGCTCTCATTAACATTTTTGCATGTTGTGGTGTAGTAATAATTCTTGCTAATACTTTTGCTTTTGGTACACCAGGCACAACACGCGTAAAGTCAATTATAAATTCTGCAGGTGAATGAGTAATAATTGCTAAGTTAGAATAAATTCCTTCGGCTTCCTTTTCACCAAGTTCAATATTAATTTGCTGTGGTTTTATTTCATCGTGTTCCATTTTTCCCTCTCTGTTCTGAAATTATATTTTTATTTAATTAGATACAAAAATGCCCGCACTTTGAATTAATGCGGGCATTGTAAAAATTATTTTCTATACTGGTCTGCTTTGTTGAATGCTTCTTCAGATTTTTCTTTCATACCAAGATTTGCATAAACTTTACCAAGAAGTTCCCAGATAGTTGGTTCTTGAGGATTAACAGCTAAATATTTTTCGAGATAAGGAATTGCAGCATTAAATTTTTCTTTATATGCATCAGAAACTTCTCCTTTCTCTTCCATTTCTTCTCTCATTTTTGCCCCCCAGCGAATGTATGTAACTGCAAGATTATAGACAGCATTTGTATAATCGGGGTCAAGTTCAATTGCTGCTTTAAATTGCTTTTCTGCTTCTGGATAATTATCTGCATTTAACAAAAGCACACCGTAGTTGTATCTATAAAATTTGTTATTTGGTTCTTTTTCAACTCCGGTTTTGAATGCACTCATAGCAACATCTAATTTATTAGCTGCTATGTATGCATTAGATATTCTCAATAATATTTCTCCATCATCTGGATATTTTGCTCTTCCTTTTTCAAGAACTTCAATTGCTTTGTTGAAATTTTCGAATGCCTGAACACTATCTGCAGGATTTTTTGAAACTTTGTAGTTATCCATTAATTGATTTCCTTTTTCAGTATAGATTTGTCCAAGCATCGCAAAAGCTTCTGGTGCAGTTCCAATATTTACAAGTTTTTCAAGAGGAGGTATTGCATCATCAATTCTATTAAGATTAAGATAAGTATAAACCAGATTAATATATCCTCCAGCAGAATCTGGTTCACACATAATTGAGTAATTAAAACTTTCTGCGGCTTTTTCGAAGAAGAGTTTCATCGAATCCTGAGCAGTAGTTTTTGTAGCTTTGTTGAAAAAGCTTACACCTTTATTAAAACCTGTAGCCCAATAATATTTTTTTGAATCCTTAATTGCCTGCTCGAATTTTTTGCTTATAGACAATGATTTATCAAAAGCTTCGAGCATTTTTGGAATATCCCCTTCTTCGCCATAGAGATAACCCAATAAATACCAGCCTTCGTCGCTGTTTGGATTTTTTTGAACTTCTTTCAATAAAGTTTCTTTAGCTTTATCGTATTGCTTTTGGTTGATATAAAGTTTTGCACCTGTTAATTCAGCGGATGCACATTGGAATGCGGTAATTCCTAATACCATTCCTAAAATACTTAAATAAATAAGTGCTTTTTTCATTGATTCTCCTAAATTAAAAAATATGTAAAAATATGTATCGAAAAATAACCAATTTCAAAATCGCAAGTCAAGGTTAATAATAAAAAACCCTGGATAAATTCCAGGGTTCAAAAAATTTCTTTATGAAAATTTATTCTTAGACCTCCATAATTTCCTTTTCTTTGTGCTTAATTAACTCATCAATCTTTGCAATATGTTCATCTGTAATTTTTTGAACTTCCTTTTCTGCTTCTTTGAGTTCATCTTCTGTCAATTCTTTATTTTTTTCCATTTTCTTAAGATGGTCATTCGCATCTCTTCTTACATTTCTCAAAGCTATTTTTGCATCTTCTCCAAATTTTTTAACAAGTTTTACTAATTCTTTTCTGCGTTCTTCTGTTAATGGCGGTATAGGAATTTTAATATTTGTTCCATCACTCACAGGATTTAAACCAAGTTCTGATGCAAGAATTGCTTTTTCGATAACACTTACCATACTTTTATCCCATGGAGTAATGGAAAGAGTATGAACATCAAGAACAGACAAATTGCCAACTTGATTTAATGGGGTCATAGTTCCATAATAGTCTACTTTAATGCCATCTAAGAGTGCAGTTGTAGCTTTACCGGTTCTTATTTTTGCAATTTCATTTCTAAATGCTTCTATTGTTTTGTCCATTCTTTGTTTGGCATCTTTAATAACTTGATTGTTTATCATGGCTGCCTCGCTATTTGGAATTAAATTTTTGAAGAAAAATTTCCTACAGATGTTCCAACATTTTCACCTGTAACTACTTTCAATAAATTATCTGGAACATCCATATTAAAAACAACAATTGGCAGATTATTTTCCTGACACATACTAATTGCAGTTAAATCCATAACTCTCAGATTCATCTTAAGAACATCAAGATAAGAAATTTGTTCGAACATATTTGCATTAGGATTTTTTTCAGGGTCTGAATCAAAAACACCGTTGACTCTTGTTCCCTTAAAAATTGCATCTGCTTCAATTTCAACAGCTCTTAATGTTGCTGCAGTATCTGTACTAAAATATGGATGACCTGTTCCTGCTCCAAAAATTACAACTCTGCCTTTTTCAAGATGTCGAATAGCTCTTCTTCTAATGTAAGGTTCAGCAACTTCTTCCATTTTAATTGCTGTCATTAATCTTGTAAATATTCCTTTATTTTCGAGAGCATTTTGTAAAGCCAGCGAATTAATAATTGTTGCAAGCATTCCCATCTGGTCGCCAGTTACTCTATCAATTCCTTGAGATGCAGCATTTAATCCTCTGTAAATATTTCCCCCACCAATTACAATTCCAATTTGAACACCAAGGTCGTGAACTTTTTTTATTTCATCAGCAAAATAATTAAGAACTTTCGGGTCAATGCCAAATGATTGGTCACCCATTAAAGATTCGCCGCTAAGTTTAAGAAGTATTCTCTTATATTTAAGATTAGGCTGCATAAGATGCTCTTTGTTATGAATTATTGCTAATCAATATAAAAAAAAAGGTCTTATTAAGAAATAAGACCTTTTAGAATTACTTCTTTTCGTCGCTTAAATGGAAGCGTTTGAATCTTGTTAGTTTTACCTGTGTATTATTTTTCTTATTAAACTCCTCGATGAGATTTCCTACTTTCTTAGTATTATCCTTTACAAAAATTTGTTCAACCAAACAATTTTCTTCATAGAATTTATTCAATTTACCCATAGCAATTTTTTCGAGGACCTGTTCAGGTTTCCCTTCTTTGCGGGCAAGTTCTTTATAAATCTCAAGTTCTTTTTCTATAACAGATTTATCAACTTCTTCTCTATAAATTGTAATTGGTCTCATTGCAGCAATTTGCATTGCAATATCTTTCAAAATTGGCTGCAGTTCAGAAACTTTATCTTGAGGAACATTTTCTGCAGAGACAATTACACCAAGTTTAGAACCGTGATGAATGTAATCTACAATTAAGCCATTTTCGACATTTTCAAATGCAAATCTTGATATTTCAATTTTCTCGCCAATTTTGCCAATTAAAGCATTAAGTTCATCCTGAACATTTTTACCGTTCATTGATAATTGCAGCAATGAATTTATATCAGCAGGTTTATTTTGAACAAGTGTATCGAGAACAAAATTTGCAAAATTTACGAAGTCCTCACTCTTAGCAACAAAATCTGTTTCACAATTAATTTCAACGATAACAGCAGAACTACCGTTATTAAAAACACGAGTTAAAATCAAACCTTCATTAGCCACTTTCTCAGCTCTTTTTGCTGCAACAGCGGCTCCTTTTTTTCTAAGTAATTCTATAGCTTTTTGAAAATCACCATTAGCTTCTTCAAGAGCTTTTTTGCAGTCAACCATTCCTGCGCCGGTTTTTTCTCTTAATTCCTTAACTTGAGTTGCACTTATTGCCATAATCTTTTCTCCAATTTCAATTTTGATTTTCCTGTGTAGATGGATTTTCTTCTTTAATATTTTGATTTTGTTCTACATTAGTTTGTTTAGATGCAGAAGGTTCAGTTTGAGCAGATTCTGTTTTGCGTTTGTGTTCGCCTTTTTTATCATCATTATTGAATTTTACTCTTCTAATTCTTCCTTTAGCCTGTTTCTTTTCTGGTTCTTGTTGTTCTTGTTCTTCTGTAACTTTCTTTTCTCTTTCTTTTTCTGCGACTTCCTGAGCCTTTAGTTCTTTTGCTTTTGCATTGCCTTCTATTACAGCATCTGCAATTACTTTTGTAATAATTTCAATTGCACGAGATGCATCATCATTAGCTGGAATAACATAATCTATTGGGTCGGGGTCACAATTTGTATCAACAATTGCAAAGACAGGGATATTTAATCTTTCAGCTTCTTTAACTGCAATGGCTTCTTTTTTAACATCAACTACAAACAATGCACCTGGCAACTTTGTCATTGTTTCCACACCATCAAGCACTTTTCTTAATTTGTCTTTTTCTCTTGTTAGAACCAATCTTTCTTTCTTAGTTATTTTATCGAATGTGCCATCGCTTTCCATTTTTTCTATGTTCTGAAGTCTTTTAACACTTTTACGAATTGTAGCAAAGTTTGTAAGCATTCCACCAAGCCATCTTTCACTTACCCAGTTTGAATCACATCTTTTTGCTTCGGCTGCAATAGTTCCTTTTGCTTGCTTTTTAGTTCCAACAAAAAGAACTTTTTTACCTTGAGCTACAATTTCAGTTATAGCTTCAGCAGCACGGTCAATAGCTTGTTGAGTTTTCTTAAGGTCAATGATGTGAATCCCATTTTTTTCCATAAAAATGTAAGGTTTCATTTTGGGATTCCATCGGCGTGTCAGGTGACCAAAGTGTGCACCTGCTTCAATTAAATCTGTAAGTTGTACTCTTGGCATATTTTTCTCCTGTTTTATCTTCTACTCTCATCTTATCCTCCATTGCATTAAGCAGTGGCTGATAAGTTTGCTTATCATCCCAAATTAATGGGACACAGGAAGCAAATACGAGAGTATGAATGGTTAAATAAATTAGTTGATTATCTCTTAGAGAACTGGAATCTCTTTCTTGCTTTTTTCTGTCCGTATTTTTTGCGTTCGACCATACGTGGGTCGCGCTTTAACAATCCTTCTGCTTTTAATAATGGACGAAAATCAGGATTAATATCTTCAAGTGCACGAGCAATGCCGAGACGTATAGCATCGGATTGTCCAGTAACTCCACCTCCAGAAACATTGGCAAAAACATCATACTTACCTAATGTTTGAGTTACAACAAAAGGCAGTAAAATGTTATCTCGATGTTCTTTAAGTGGAAAATAATTTTCAAATTCTCTGTCATTAATTGTTACTTTGCCAGAACCATTTCTTAAATAAACTCTGGCAACTGCATTTTTTCTTCTGCCGACAAATATTTTATCTGCCATCAAATCACTCCGTTATAAACTTAATACTTCAGGTTTTTGAGCTGCATGAGGATGATTTTCCCCGGCATAAACTTTTAATTTCTTAATTAATTTTCTTCCAAGTCGATTTTTAGGTAACATCCCTTTTACTGCATGTTCAACAACAAATTCGGGTTTTGTAGCAAGCAGCTCTTGAAAACTTTTGATTTTTACTCCACCTGGATACATTGTATGCCAAAAATAAGTTTTTAAGGATTCTCTTTTACCTGTAACTCGAACTTTATCGGCATTAATGACGATTACAAAATCGCCTGTATCCATGTTGGGTGTAAATACAGGTTTATGTTTACCCCTGATAATTCTTGCAACTTTAGCAGCCAATCTGCCTAAAACCTGATCTTTAGCATCTACAATGTACCATTTTCGATTTGCTTCTTCAGGTTTAATGAACTTAGTAATCTTTTCTTGCTTCAAGATAGCCTCCAAATACAAAAATCTATTTTTCAAAGGTTTCAAATATATTTCTATAGTCTTAGAATGTCAAGAAATTCGAAATTTTTAATTTATTATTTTAGTTTATTTGTGAAAAATTATTTGTTGGTTATCAAAATTCTCAATTCATAATATTATTTTTACTTGAAAATAAAAATAAAATATGACTCCTCAGGAAATACTAAAAGAATATTTTGGTTTCGAAGATTTTAAACCTGCACAAAAAGAAATAATCGAAACAATACTGCAGGGAGAAAATGTCTTAGCTGTTCTTCCAACTGGAGGCGGAAAATCAATTTGCTATCAAGTTCCTGCTATTCTCGCAAATTCTTTTTCTATCGTAATTTCACCTCTTATTGCTTTAATGAAAGACCAGGTGGATACAGTAAATAAAAAAGTTAAAGTTGCAGCTTTCATAAATAGCACTCTATCACAAAAAGAAATCCAAACAGTATTGAATGATATTTCAAATGGAAAAATTAAATTACTCTATCTGTCACCAGAAAAACTGGACAATATTAATTTTGCAGAAACATTAAAGCAGCTTTCACCTTCTTATCTTTTCGTTGATGAAGCACATTGCATTAGTGAATGGGGACATAATTTCAGACCAAGCTACAGAAAAATAAAACAATTTGCAGATTATACAGGAATAACAAAAATTTCTGCTTTCACAGCTACAGCAACTGAAGATGTCCGCAAAGATATCTTAGAACAACTTGGAATAGTTGATGCAAGAGTTTTTATTCATGGTTTTGAAAGAAAGAACCTAAGTCTTAATGTCATCAAAACAAAAGAAAAAAAAGAAACATTACTAAAATTAATTACTCCCTCATCGATACCAGCAATAATTTACACTGCAACCAGAAAATTAGCAGAAGAAGTTTATGACTTTTTAAAACTCAATAAAATTAATTGTACTTATTATCATGCTGGATTAAATCCTGAAAGAAGAAGAATTGTTCAGGATGATTTTCTTGAAGGGAGAATAAATCTAATTGTTGCTACAAATGCTTTCGGTATGGGGATAGACAAAAGTGATATAAGAACAGTCATTCATTTTAACATGCCTGCTAATCTCGAAAATTATTATCAGGAAATTGGAAGAGCAGGCAGAGATGGAAATCATTCAAATATTTTTTTATTGTTTGATGAAAAAGACATTGCAATTCAAGAATATTTTATTAAAAATTCTTTCCCTCAAAGACAGCAAGTTGAATTAGTTTATAATGCAATTTGTGACTATGGCAAAATTTCGCTTGGAAGTATTTCGGATAAAGAAATACCTGTCGATACAAATCTAATTTCATTTTTGCAGTCAAAAGAATTAAATAAAGCACTAATTGAATCTTCGATAAGAATTCTTGAAGAATCTGGTTATATAAAATTTAATCCCGATTTTTATCAAAAGCACCATGTTCAATTTTTAATTGAACCAGGAAAATTAAATTCATTTATCTATAAAATTAACAACAATGAATTGAAAGATTTTATTTTGATACTAATAAGAGATTATGGCAATAAAATCTTCAGAACAAAAACAATTATAAATCTTGCAAGACTTTCTGAAATATTAAATTCTAACCTCGAGAATCTAATTGAATATTTGAATTTACTTAACAACTCCGGTATAATTTTTTATGAACCGCCTTCATTATTTCCAACAGTAAAACTTTTAAAATCAAGAATAAAAAGTGAAGATTTACTTTTAGATTTTTCAAAAACAAAAAAACTTATTGAGCATAATAAAAACAAACTCGATAAAATGATTGGTTACATTATATCCAATCAATGCAGATTTGCATACATACTAAATTATTTTGGAGAGATAAAAGAAAATTACAAATGCGGAAGATGCGATGTATGCCTCGGTAAAACCAATAAATTAAATGATGACGATTTTTTAAGAAATCACATTATTACTACACTCTATGAATTCAACAATCCATTACACAAAAAAGAGCTTTTTAAGATATTGACTGGAAAAGACCCTAAATACCATAACATTTCTACTTATGACTCTTGTAATCATTTTTCAACAATTGAGATAAATGATGTGCTTTCAACACTGGAAATGGAAAAAATTATATCGATAAAAAATGATATGATTTATTATGAGCAAAGTAATTTTAATTTGTTTCTATCAGAAGAATCAGACTTACAACAAAAAAACTACGAAGATGAACTAAAACTTTTTAATTTACTAAGGCAGATAAGAAAAGAAGCATCTGAAAAATTTAATCAACCTGCACAGTTAATTTGTCCTGACAATGTTTTGCGAGAGATAGCCAAACTTAGACCAAAATCATATTCTGAATTTATTGGGATTGATGGATTTAACAATAGAATGTTCAATAAAATTGGAGCAGAATTTATCGAAGCAATTAAGGAGTTTGAAAAGAAAGAAAATAATATCAACAAAATAAAAGAAAAAAATTTACCGCATACTTCTTATCAAATACTTGAATTAATACAAAAAAAATATTCGCTCGAAGATATTGTTAGTCTTACAAATATTCCTGAATCAATTCTTTCTGTTCAGATAGAAACTTTAATTGAAGCAATTCCCGAACTTGAAATTGAATCGCTTTTTAATTATGGTGAACTTAAAATGATTAATGAAAAAATTGATGAGGGAATTTTTGATTTAAGAGAACTTAGAAAATGTTTTAATGAAAAAATCAGTTATGCAAAATTAAGAATAGCCTTAGCGAAGAAAAGAGTTAATTAATTGCATTTGTGTTTTTTAAGTCAATCAGAAATTTATCTGCTTTTTTAAAAAAACTTTCCCAGCTTTTTTGATTTGCCTTAAGTCCTCTTAAATATTCTTCAAAATCGTTTTGACTAATCTTATATTTTTCAAACAACTTTCTTCTATATATTTTTAATGAATCAACATTATAAGAATATTTTTCTTCTAAGATAATGTTTTCCACATAAATGCGGACTGCAACTTCTTCATCAATTTTCTTTTTGGTGCAGCTTGTTGAAAGAAAAAGTAAGAAACAGAGTCCCAAAGAGAAAATAAATTTATTTCTTCTTGCTCGCTTCGAATAAAATTCTTTTTTCACGTTCAGTTAAATTTTTGTAACCACTTTGACTGATTTTATCGAGTATTCTATCAATTTCTTCCTGAGTAATTTCTTCTTCATCTCTCGATTCTAAATCGTAAAATTCTGCATTTTCTATATCTTTTGAAAATGATGGTTTTCGAAATCTTGATGAAAATTTGAAATGTGTTTTTCTTTTAGAATAACCAAACAGATTGCTAAATTGAAAATCAAATCTTCTATCAAGCAGAATAAATAAAAATCCGGTAATAGCACCGCCTATATGAGCAAGATGAGCTACAATCGTTGGTTCATTTACAGAAAGAAACTCAATAACAACGAGGAACGCAATAAGATATTTAGCTTTAATCGGAATTAAAAAGTATAAGAAAATGTAACGGTCGGGGAAAAACATTGCAAATGCTATCATGATGCCGAATACAGCTCCAGATGCGCCAATTGTAGGAGCTAATGATTCTGAAAAAAGTGGTGATAAAAAGATTTGAAACAATCCGGCACCAAATCCACATAATAAATAATAAGCCAAAAATTTTTTTGAACCCATAATATTTTCTAATTCCATTCCGAACATCCAGAGCATAAACATATTAAAAAGTATGTGTGTAAAATCGCCATGCATAAATTGATAAGTGAGGAATTGCCAAATTTTAAAATTATATGGCATACCGGCATTATCAATTCCATTGATTGGGTTCAATGCAAAATATCTATTCAAAATATACCAGCCTGGAACTCCATTAAAGTTGATGTTATCAAAAATCATTTGTATTAAAAAAACACCAACATTAATGATTAAAAGATTTTTTATAACTGGAGGGAAAAAAGAAAAACCTCCAAAACCAGAAGGACGATAATAATCTCTTGAATCTAAACTCATTTATTTGCCTGCAATCTAACTATTATAAAATTACTATTTCTTTTATAAATTATCCAAAAACAACAATAAAAAATATGAGCAAGAGCCAAAGGATAGAAGAATTTATCTTAGCTCTTGCTCTAAATTTGTAAAAAATCAAACATCATCATTCAAAGCTGCAACACCGGGAAGAACTTTACCTTCCAGGAATTCGAGAGAAGCACCGCCACCAGTTGAAACATGGGATACTTTATCTTCAAGACCTGCTTTTTTAATTGCTGCAGCAGAATCACCGCCGCCAATTATTGTAATTGCACCTTTTTCTGTAGCTTCTGCAAGTGCTTGAGCTATTGCATTTGTACCTTTAGCAAAGTTATCAAATTCAAAAACCCCAAGAGGACCATTCCATATAATTGTTTTGCTTTCAAGTATAACTTTGCGGAATTCTTCAATAGTTTTTGGTCCAATATCCAGACCCATTTTATCTGCAGGAATTTTATCTGAATCAACTACCATTGAAGGTGATTCATTTTTAAATTCTGATGCAACCACATTATCAATTGGCAATAAAACTTTTGCATTTGATTTTTTGAATTTTTCAAGGGTTTCTTTTGCCAATTCAATTTTTTCTTCTTCGAGCAGTGAAGTTCCAATTTCATAGCCCATAGCCTTATAAAATGTATAAGCCATTCCGCCGCCTATTAAAAGATTATCAACCTTAGGCAACAAATTTTCAATAACATCTATTTTACCAGAAATTTTTGAACCGCCAAGAATGGCAGTAAATGGTCTAACTGGATTTGAAATTGCTTCGCCAAGATAATTCAGTTCTTTTTGCATTAAATAGCCAGCAGCACAAACTTTTATAAATTTTGTTACGCCTTCAGTAGATGCATGAGCTCTATGTGCACTTCCAAAAGCATCATTGATATAAACATCACCAAGTTCTGCAAGTTGTTGAGCAAAAGCCGGGTCATTTTTTTCTTCTTCAGCATGGAAGCGTAAATTTTCTAAAAGAAGAACCTCCCCTTCCTTTAATGAATTTACTATTGCTTTAACCTGTTCACCGACACAATCAGGTGCAAATTTAACATCCATATCAAGCAATTCACCCAAACGGACTGCAACTGGTTTTAATGTATACTTTGGATTTGGTGCACCTTTAGGTCTTCCAAGGTGACTCATTAAAATGCACTTACCTCCGTCGTTAATAATTTTTTTAATTGTAGGAAGTGCAGCAGTAATACGAAGGTCGTCAGTAATGTTCATATTTTCATCATAAGGAACATTAAAGTCAACACGAACAAGAACTCTTTGCCCTTTCAGATTAACTTTGTCGATACTTAGTTTTTTCATTTTATCCTCCTGTTTTAGGAATTTTTCTTTATCGAAAATTAGATGTTAGAAAGGATATATACAAAAAAGACGCAGCCGTAATTTCCGGACTGCGTCTTTTTCTTTAATTCATTTATAATTACTTTGTATTAATCATCTTCATTAATAAATCAACAACTCTGCATGAGTAACCCCATTCATTGTCATACCAAGATACAATTTTGAAGAATCTTTTTTCACCTTTAAGATTATTCTGCAAAGTTGCAAGTGAATCATAAATCGAAGAACGGTCATCATGAATAAAATCTGTTGATACAACTTCTTCATTGCAATATCCCAGAATTCCTTTAAGATAAGTTTCAGAAGCTTTTTTCATTAATTCATCAATTTCTTGAATTGATGTTTCTCGTTCTGAACGGAATGTTAAATCAACAACAGAAACATCAGCAGTAGGAACACGGAAAGACATTCCAGTTAATTTACCTTTTACTTGAGGAATAACTTCACCTGTAGCTTTTGCTGCTCCAGTAGTTGAAGGAATTATATTAATTGCAGCTGCACGCCCACCTCTCCAATCCTTCTTAGATGGTCCATCAACAGTTTTTTGTGTTGCTGTGTATGAGTGTATTGTAGTCATCAATCCAGTTTCAATTCCAATTCCTTCTTTAATTAAAACATAAACAAGTGGTGTAAGACAATTTGTAGTGCATGATGCATTTGATACGATGTGATGTTTTTCAGGGTCATATTCATGGTCGTTAACTCCCATAACAAAAGTTTTAACATCACCTTTTCCAGGAGCAGTAATGATTACCTTTTTAGCACCTGCGGCTAAATGACCTTTTGCTTTTTCTGAATCAGTAAATAAACCTGTTGATTCAAGAACATATTCTACCCCAAGATCTTTCCATGGCAATTGGGATGGATCTTTTTGAGCTAATAAACATTTAATTTTATGACCATTTACTACAAGGATATCATCATTTTCTAATGATGGGTCACTTTTTTCACTACTTAGTGTTCCTTTGAATTTACCATGGACGGAGTCATACTTTAATTGATAAGCAAAATATTTTGCATCATTAGAAATATCAACTACTGCAACAACATCTACCTCTTTACCAAGGTAGCCTTTTTCTGCTAATACATTGATAATTTGTCTGCCTATTCTTCCGAAACCATTAATTCCGACTTTTGTTGCCATGATTTTTTTCCTCCATATACGAATTTGTGTAAATTTGTGTTTGCAATATAGTTATTAATGAAAGAACTTTCAATTTATCTAAATAATTAATTTAATAATTTTTGTTTTTCATCTAATTAAACTAATTAATTGAGGAAATAATAAGATTTCAGCTTTGATATTTTATAAAAATATTATTGGCGATTAATTTCGAAAAGATTATTTTTCAATGCCAATTAAAATAAATCAGTGGGTGTAAGTATGAACTCATCTGAGTTTTTATCTTATGTGCCAATTTTTTCTGACTTGCCACCTTCTGAATTAGAAAAAATCGAAAAAGTTGGGACAAGAAAAAAATACAATAAAAATGAAATAATATTGAAAGAAGATGAAGCCGGTTCAGCTCTGTTTGTAATTATATCAGGGAAAGTAAAAGTTGCAAGAACAAGTCCAGACGGCAAAGAAGTAATTTTGTCAATTTTAAATGAAAGTGATTTTTTTGGAGAGATGGCAATTATTGATGGACAAACTCGTTCTGCAACAATTACTGCAATTGAAGATACTGAGCTTTTTATCATTCAACGAAATGACTTTATTACATTATTAACTAAACATCCTGAAGTTTCATTATCTTTGCTACAGGAATTAACTAAAAGACTGAGAGCAGCTGATGTTAAAATAAAAGCTCTCTCATTAAAAGATGCAGAAGGCAAAGTTGCTACAGTTTTACTTCAATTAGCTGATGATATTGGGAAAATTAAACATGGGCAGGTAGAATTAGAAAATTTGCCCAATCAACAAGATTTGGCAAATATGGCTGGAACTTCAAGAGAAACAATTTCAAGAACTTTGCATGCATTCGCAAAAAAAGGACTGATTGAAATTGATGGTTCAAAAATTCGAATTACTGATTACGAAAAATTTAAGGAACTCTACAGTTAATGTCTGCTAAAGTTGATTTACACATTCACACTACTTATTCTGATGGCGCTTACTCTCCATTTGAAATTATAGACAAAGCTTACAATGCAGGATTGAGCATCATTAGCATAACAGACCACGACAGCATCAATGGAATCAAAGATGCAATTTTATACGGAAGAGAAAAAGGCATTGAAGTTATTCCAGGTTTAGAATTAAGCACTGATATCGAAGATAAAGAAGTTCACCTTTTAGCATATTTTATTGATATAGAAAATGAAGAGCTTCAGAAATATTTAAAATTCTTTCGAGAAGAAAGACTCTATCGAGCAAAAAGAATTGTTCAAAAACTACGTAACCTTGGATTATCAATTTCTATTGATGATGTATTAGACAGAGCAAACAACTCTGCTGTTGGCAGACCCCATATTGCTTATACACTTGTTGACCTTGGTTTAGTAAGCAATTATACAGAAGCTTTTGAAAAATATCTTGGTGATAATTGTCCAGCTTATGAACGTAAAATTCATATATCTCCAAATAGTGCATTGAAATTAATTAACGACAGTGGAGGTTTATCATTCATAGCTCATCCCGGTTATATGAAAGAATCGATATTACTAAATATAATCAAAGCCGGTGTAGATGGCATTGAAGTAATTCACCCAAGTCACAATGAAAATCAAATTAATTTTTACAGAGGTATTGTTAGTCAATATTGCTTGTTAGAAACAGGCGGTTCAGATTTTCACGGAGGCAAAAAAAATGATGAAGAAAATCTTGGTCAATATTGTATCTCATTAAATCACATAGATGCAATGAGAAAAATGCTTCTAAAAAACACTGCCTAAAAATCTCTGCAATCAAATGCTTCTTCAAAATTTATATCCAAAAAATCCTAAATTTGCTTTCAATTTTATAATCTATCAGGTAATTAGAATGAAAAAAATATTTCTATTAATAATTGTGTTAACTAATCTCAGCTATGCACAAAACATTGGGCAATGGAAAATATTTTCAGACATGAAAAATATTCAATCGATAGCTCTTACAACTGACGGAATATGGGCTGCAACAAACGGCGGTGCTTTCAAATACAATTTTTCAGATGAATCTTTTTTCACTTTGACAAAAGCAGATAAATTAATCAGTCAGGTTTTAACATCAATTAATATTGATAACGAAGGTAAAATCTGGTTAGGTTCTTTTGAAGGTTATATTATTTCATACAATCCTGCAGATAATTATGTAAAAAATATTCTTGATATTTATAAATCCAACAAAACTCAAAAACAAATTAATCATATATTCACAAAGAGCGATACAATTTTTGTATCAACAGATTTTGGTTTGGTGTTAATAAATTCCAAGAATTATTTTCTTTACGATACATTTTTAAAATTAGGCGATTTCCCTTCCGAATCAAAAGTAAATTGTGCAATCAAAACTTCTTTAATTTATGTATGCACAGAAAATGGAGTTGCTGTTCAAAAACCTGGAACTATTAATCTTACTGCTCCAGAATCCTGGAATACATACAAATTAAACATCAACATTAATGCTTCTTTAATTAATAAAATAATTGAATGGAACAAAAATATTTTAATTGCAACCGATAATGGAATTTTTACTTTTGAAAATAATCAATGGAATTCTTTTCTTCTTTCAGGAACAAATATTATTGATATTTATCCTTCAGCAAATAAATTATTCATAATAACTGATAATACCGCGTATCAATTTTCCGGTAATGAGTTAACAAAAATTTATGAAGATTTTAACAACTCGTTTTCTTCAATAATTAGCAATGGCACTAAAATTTATATCGGTACTAAAAACGGATTAATCGAATTTTATAACGGAAATGTTAAACAATTATATCCTGAAGGACCGGCGGGAAATTTGTTTATAAATCTTGCTACTGATAATGCAGGCAATTTATGGATTGCAACTGGAAGAGATGGAGCAGGAATTGGTTTTATGAAATTTGATGGTGAAAAATGGTCGCTCTATAACAAACAACAATATCCCCAGATTCCTTCAAATGATTATTTCAATATTCATTCAGGTCAAGATAATACAATTTATCTTGCTAACTGGGGAAATGGTGTTACAATTTTCAAGGATGGAAATTTTCAAATCTACAATAAGAATAATAGCCCACTTGTTGGAATATCCAAGGATACAAATTTTATTGCTGTATCTGATGTTAAAACAGATTCAAAAGGAAATGTCTGGATTGCGAACTTCACACCTGCAAATAACAAACCATTAAGTGTATTAACTAAAGATAAAAAATGGTATAGTTATTCATTAACAAATTTTGGCTTTACAGAAAAAGATGGAATATATAAAATGATAATTGACCAGTATGATACCAAATGGTTTTTGTTATTTTCCGGAAAAACAGGTCTCTATTATTTCAATGAGAATGGAACATTTGAAAATTTGAATGATGATAAACTTGGATATTTCAGCACAAATAATGGATTAATCACAAATGAAGTTACAGCTTTAGCTGTAGATAAACGCGGAATGCTTTGGATTGGAACAAGTCAAGGTATGAACTTTATTGCTGACCCTTCAAATCCCAGAATATCGGAAATAATAATTCGATCTTTAAGAAGTCAAAGTATAACTTGCATTGCAGTTGATGCGTTAGACCAAAAATGGGTAGGAACAAAAAATGGGGTTTTTGTTTTATCTTCGGATGGATTACAATTGCTCGCACATTATACTTCAAATGATTCCCCAATTCCCAATGATGATATAAGAAGTATTGCTGTAGATGAAATAAATGGGAGAGTCTACATAGGCACAGATTATGGACTTGCGATGGTTCAAACATTCGCAGTAAAACCTTTTGAAAATTTCAGCGAACTTTTTATTTATCCTAATCCATTCATAATTGAAAATAAAAATAACACCGTTACAATTGATGGATTGATAAAAAATTCTTACATAAAAATTCTTGATATTAGTGGAAATCTTATTAAAAATATTAAAACTCCAGGCGGCAGAATTGCTGTATGGGACGGAACAGATTTGAATGGCAATTTAGTTGCAAGCGGCATATACATCGTTGTAGCTTATGATGAAGAAGCAAACAATGTTACAACAGGAAAAATTGCAGTAATTAGAAAATAATATGATAGACATAAAAAACTTATCAATTCAATTTACTGGCGAAAACTTATTTGAAAATGTTAATCTTAAAATTGGCAAGCACGACAAAATTGCTTTAGTCGGTTCCAATGGAAAAGGTAAATCAACTTTTCTAAAATTAATATATGGTATAGAAAAACCTGAGACCGGAGAAATAAATAAGCAAAAAGGCATCAGAATTGGATACCTTCCACAGGATTTAATTTCATTTCGTGATAAAACTTTATTTGAAGAAGTAAAATCTTCCATGATTGAATTAAAAACAATAATCGAAAAAGAAAAAGAAATACTTGAAGCATTAAACAAGAATAATCTTTCAGAAATTGATAGACATGAACTAATTGAATCACTTGGAGAAATTCACAACCAAAAAGATAATATTGATTTTTATAGAGCTGAATCAAAAATAAAAAAAGTTCTTACAGGTTTAGGTTTTCAAGAAAAAGATTTTCATAGATTGACTCAGGAATTCTCCGGCGGATTGCAAATGAGAATCCAACTTGCAAAAATTCTTCTTGCAGAAAATGATTTAATCTTACTCGATGAACCAACTAACCATCTTGATATTGATACACTAACCTGGCTTGAAGAATTTCTTTGTAATTATAAAGGTGCATTAATAATTGTTTCGCATGACAGACATTTCATAAATAAAGTTACAAACAAAACTCTTGAGATATTCAACAAACAAATTAATTTTTTCCCAGGCACTTACGACCAATATCTCAATTTCAAAAAAGAAAGAGAGGCTCAATTAAAAGCCCTTGAAAAAAATCGGGAGAAAAAAATCAAAGAGATTGAACGATTTATCGAAAGATTCAGATACAAAGCAACAAAAGCTCGCCAGGTTCAAAGCCGTATCAAAATGCTAAATAAAATTGAATCAATTGAATTAATCGAAGAAGAGAAAAACATTGAGTTAAAATTTCCCGAACCTCCAAAAAGTGGTATTATACCTGTTGAATTAAAAAATGTTTATAAATTTTATGATGATTTAGAAGTATTAAAAGATATTAACATAAAAATTGAACGAGGAGAAAAGATAGCTGTAGTCGGTCCAAATGGTGCAGGCAAAACCACATTTGCAAAAATTATTGGAAATAAAATTGATGTTTCAAAAGGTGAAGTAATTTACGGCCATAACACAATTATCTCTTATTATGAACAGGAAGTTGCAGATAGCTTAAATTTAGAATTCGATTTAATTGATACACTTGAAGAAATAAATGATGAATTAACTCCGGGACAAATAAGAAAACTTCTCGGCTCATTTCTTTTTACTGGCGATGATGTTTTCAAAAAAGTTAAAGTTCTTTCTGGTGGAGAAAAAAGCAGATTAGCACTTGCAAGATTATTATTAACAAAAAGCAACTTAATTATTCTTGATGAACCTACAAATCATCTCGACTTATCTTCCAAGGAAATATTACAAAAAGCACTAATTGATTTTACAGGCACTTTAATTATTGTATCTCACGATATTGATTTTCTCAAACCCATAGTTAATAAAGTTTTTGAAATCAGAAATCATAACTTGAAAGTTTATTATGGTGGAATTGAATATTATCTTCAAAAAAAATTTGAAGAGGTTCAAGAAGAAAAATCTAATGACTTAAAAGAATTACCCAAACAAAACCGTAAAGAACAAAAAAGATTGGAAGCAGAATTAAGGCAGAAAAAATATATTCTGACTAAAGACCTTAAAAAAGAATTAGAAAGTTCCGAAAAAGAAATCATAAGGCTGGAAAAATTAAAAAGTGAAATTGAATATGAATTAACAAAACCTGAAATCTTTAGTAATCCCGAACTTGCGAAAGAAAAAAATCTTGAATACGAAAAAGTCAAAAATCAGCTCAACATTGAATATAACCGCTGGGAAGAATTAAACTACAAAATTGAAGAAATAGAAAAAGAGTTTATCAATAATACTTGATAATTATTTATTTTCATTTAACAAAAATTCTTCAGCAAGTGCAACACCTCCAAATAATGGTGCATCGTCACCTAATTTCGTAACACTTATTTTGACATTTTTTCCACATTCTGGTAAAACAGAATTTTTAAAAGCTTCTTTAATTTTGGGAAGCATAAATTTATGCATTGCCTCAATTACACCGCCACCTAAAACAATTGTATCAAAATTTAAAAATGTTGTTAAACTGCCAAGAACAGTTCCAATTGTTTCACAAGCTTTTGAAACTTGCTTAACTGCAACATTATCATTTTGTGCAACAGCATAGGCAAGAGTTTTACTTTTAATTGATTTATCTGAAGACAAAAATTCTTTCAAAATACTTTTTTTGCCTTTTTTAATTTCTTTTTTAATTGCTTTAATAATTGCTAATCTGCTTGCAGTAAGTTCAAAAGTAGAAGATGATTTTTTAGATGAGAACGCACCTTTACCATTGATAATTATATGTCCAATTTCTCCAGCATAAAATGTTGAACCACGATAAAGTTTACCTTCAAAAAACAAAGCACTGCCAATACCAGTGCCTACAAAAACAATAAGCATATTTTTTATTTCATCATTGAATTCAAATTTTTTAATTCCAAGTCCGGCAAGGTTTACATCGTTCTCAATTAAAACTGGTATAATTGTATGTTTTGATAGAGCTTCTTTTATATTGAAATTTTTTACATAAATATTTGGAGCATTTGAAATAAATCCTGTGAATGGATTGACAGTTCCAGGCACACCCAGACACAAAGCTTTCACATTCTTTTCCGAAATATTATTATCAAGAATTAATTGATTGAGCGATTTAATAATTGAATCAACTAATCCCTGTTCACCATTTTTTACCTCAGTAGGAATTTTCACTCTTGATACAATTTGATTCTGTGAATTAATCAATGCAGAAAGAATTTTTGTACCGCCAAGGTCTACCGAGATAATGTAATCTTTATTCATAATTTCCTCTTTATTTTAATATAGAATTTCAGTCAATATAAAATTTTATTAAATTGATATTGAATTTAATTCTTATTTCACATTTTCATAAAAATGATTGCTGAAAAATAAATTATTTCTAAATTATAAATGGAGTTTAGATGTATATAAATTTTTGTGATATCCCGGGTCAACAAAATTTGTTTCTTGACTATTTATATGAATTCGATAATGTAAGAAGATTTTATAAAAGTAATTTTAGAGAGCAAGAAACTTATGAAACATTATTTAATAAATTAGAAAACACTCAAAGACCACATCGCAATCAGCTAATTGAATTAATCAAAAAGCAGTATCAAAATATCAGGATTTCCAAGCAAACTGAATCAAACATTGAAGCACTTTATTCAAATAAAACATTTGCTGTTTGCACAGGACAACAATTAGGCATCTTTGGCGGTCCACTTTATACTTTTTATAAAACTATTACTGCAATTAAACTCTCTCAATATCTCAAAGAAAGATATGACAATTATCAGTTTGTCCCCATTTTCTGGCTTGAAGGAGATGACCATGATTTTGAAGAAGTAAGAAAATTCACAATACTTAATAATAACAATGAACTTATCAGCTTAAAATATGATGATGGATTGGAAGAAGAAATTAATCGCGGTTGTATTGGCTTAAAATCTTTTAATAATAATTTAGAAAAGTTATTCGAAGATTTAAGTATACATCTGAGAGAAACTGAATTTAAGAGTTCTGTAATTGAATTACTAAAATCTCTTTACAAACCTAATGAAACATTTTTAACCTCATTCAGAAATTTAATGATAAAAATATTTGATGATTACGGATTGATTGTTTTTAATCCGCTTGATTCAGATGTAAAAAAATTACTTACGCCAATTTTTTCTGAAGAAATAATTAATTATCGTAATCATACAATTCAACTTGTTGAAAGAAGTGCCGAGTTAGAAGAAACTTATCATGCACAAGTAAAAGTAAAACCTATAAATTTATTTTTTATAGAAAACAATGAACGACTTCTTATCGAACCTGTTGAAGAAGAATACCGATTAAAGGGAAGAAGAAAAAAATTCACAAAAGATGAATTGCTAGATCAATTAAATAAATTTCCTGAAAAATTCAGTCCAAATGTTTTGCTAAGACCAATTTGTCAGGACTATTTATTTCCAACTGCACTTTATGTTGGCGGACCATCTGAAATAAGTTATTTTGCTCAGCTTTCACCACTTTATGATATTTATAACATTGTTCAGCCAATTATTTATCCCCGCGCTTCAGCAACAATTGTTGAAAAAAATGTTAAATCAATAATTGAGAAATACAATCTTGATTATATTAATTTATTTACAACAGAAGAGGAATTAATCACAAAAATAATAGAGCAAAATTCTAGCACAGATATAAATATGTTATTTGAAAATGCTCAATCCGACATAGAAAAAATTTTATTCAAATTAGGAGAAAGTTTAAGCAACATTGATAAATCATTATTTGATATAACAAACAAGACAAAAATAAAAATCGAAGAACATTTAAATTACCTGAAAACAAAAGCACTTGAACTTGAAAAAAGCAAACATGAAGTAACTATTCGTCAACTTACAAAAGCAAGAAATAATTTATATCCAAATAATAATTTGCAGGAAAGAGAGATAAACTTTATCTACTTTGCCAATAAATACGGTCTTGATATATTGAAATGGATTTTTAATGAGCTTACAATAAACAAATTTGAACATCAAATCTTAGAGTTATAACCCAAACTTTGAAGTTGAGCTAAAAAATCTGGATTTGAAATAGATACACAATCAAAATTATTTATCTGTCCACCACTTTTCAAAAGCATTGACATTACTGCATATGCCATTGCTATTCGATGGTCACCATAACTTTCAAAAGTTAAATTTGCTTCTAAAATTTTTCCATCGACTTCAAAGCCATCTTCATACTCTACAACTTTTAATCCTGCTCTTTTATAATTTTCACATAATGCTTTTATTCTGTCTGATTCCTTAACTCTTAATTCTTTCGCGTTTGTAACCCGAAACTTTCCTTCAGCAAAAACTCCTGCAACAGATAATATTGGAATTTCATCTATAATATTTGGGATAATGTCTTCAGGTATTTCAGTATTTCTTAATTGACTGCTTTTTACTCTTATGTTCCCTCTTTTTTCTCCGTTTTGAATTAACTCATCTTCAATTGCAATATCCGCTCCCATTGACTTCAGTATTTCAAGTATGCCTGTTCGTGTTTCATTGAGTGAAACATTTTTAATCAGAATATTAGAATTCTTTGTCAACAATCCCAGAACAATAAAAAAGGCTGCAGTTGATATATCTGATGGAACAGTTAATTCAAAATTTTTTGGATAATTATTTTTAGAAACATAAATCAAGGTCCCTTCATCAGTATTCTCTGTTTTAAGCCCAAGTAATTTTTCTGTATGATTTCTTGTTGGTATTTGTTCGATTATTATTGATTCATCTTCAAGATGAAGTGCAGCAAGTATCAAAGCACTTTTAACCTGAGCACTTGCAACTTTTAGTTTATAATTAATAGCATGTAAATTTTTTGATGGTTTAATTATCAAAGGTAAAGTTCCTGTAGCTGATGCAGTAATATTTGCCCCCATCATATTCAATGGTTCAACAATTCTTTTCATTGGTCTTTTAGAAAGCGATTCATCACCTGTAATGATTGATTCAAAATTCTGAGCACACAAAATTCCACTCATTAATCTGGCTGTGGTGCCAGAATTGCCTGCATACAATTTTTCTTCAGGTTTACAAAAATTTTTAAATCCATTTCCTTTTACAATCAATAGATTTTCTTTTTCCTGAATTTCAACCCCAAGTTTTCGAAAGCAAGAAATTGTTGATTTAACATCTTCAGCATTAGAACAATTTTTGATAACCGATTCTCCTTCGGCCATCGAAGCAAACATTACTGCACGATGAGAAATTGATTTATCTCCGGGGAGCGATAATTCACCATTTAAATTTTCTGTGTAATAGAATTTCATTTTTCACACCATTTTTCAATAAGTTCATTTAATTCTTGTTCAGTAAGTTCAGATTTTTCATACATTCCTTTAGCTGCTCTTTGACGCTGGCTTTCATAGAGAGTAACAGCTGCAGCAACAGATACATTTAAACTTTGCACCATACCACGCATAGGAATATAAAATAAATCATCTGCGAGTGTTTTCATTTCATCTGATACACCTCTGTGCTCGTTGCCAAATACTAAAGCTACTTTCTGTGTTAAATCGAGGTCATACAAATTTTTTGCATTTTTATTTAGAAAACTTGCATAAATCTTAAAACCTTCTGAACGAAGTGATTCTACACACTTTTTTATATCATCAAATTTTTCGATATCAACCCATTTGTTTGCAGAAGCTGATGTAACTTTGTGAATTTTAGGGAAAGACTCTTTTGTATAAAGCAAAGTAATTTTAGGAACTCCAACTGCATCACAAGTTCTAAATATTGCACTTACATTATGAGCATCATGAATATTCTCAATTACAACTCTCAAAGAAAATTGTCTAAATGATGCAGCAGCAGTAATTTTTTGAAGTCGTTCTGGAGTTCTAAATTTTTTCATCATTATTTATCAAAAATTATTTTGTAAATAATCTTGTTCCCCTCTTTTCTTGCTCTATCAATTTTTAATTTCAATTCAGGTTTTGCCTGGATATAGAATTTAAAAAGTTCGATAGTTTTGTTTATTGCATCATCTTCAATATGAGCCCAGCTCTCACATCCTTTGATTGAGGGAATTTCTGCTGTGAATCCATCATCGGTTTTAGTTACTATTAAATCCAGTACCACGAACAATCACCTTTTAAGATTCACCTTTAACAATTTTTACACTCGCACTCGCTCCAATTCTATCAGCTCCACTTTTAATCATCAAGCGAGCATCTTCTGCAGTTCTAATTCCACCTGATGCTTTTACACCAACAGCAGAACCAACCACATACTTCATCAATGCAACATCACCTGCAGTAGCTCCACCCTTGCTGAAACCCGTAGATGTTTTTACAAAATCAGCTTTAGCTTCCTTGCTTATTAAGCAGGCAATTACTTTTTCTTCATCTGTAAGAAGAGCTGTTTCAATTATTACTTTACAAATGCCATTAAACTTTTTTGCAGCTAAAACAACTTGATTTATATCATTAAAAACATATTGATATTTTTTTTGTTTGAGCATTCCTATATTAATTACCATATCAATTTCTTGAGCACCATTTTTTAAAGCCTGTTCTGCTTCGAATCGTTTTACTTCTGTTGTAGTTGCACCAAGAGGAAATCCAATTACAGTACATACTTTAACATCAGAATCTTTTAATAAATCTCTGCATAAAGTAACATAACATGGATTAACGCATACAGAAGCAAAACCAAATGTTTTTGCTTCTTCACATAATTTTTTTATCTCATCGGGAGTTGCTTCCGGTTTCAATAAAGTATGGTCAATCATTCTCGCAATATCTTTATTCGTTAATTCTTCACCGATTCCTGGACCAGCAGCTATTCTTTCAGCACCGTTCTCAATAATATTTTTAACAGCGACTGGCTGGTCTATTACATTCCTTTCCCAGCCATTACATGTTCCTGCGTGACAATAAAAATCCTGCAAAGCTTTTTCAATTAAAACCTGAGATACAATTTTGTCAATTAATGATGAATCCATAATTTTTCTCTAAAAATTTTGTGAATGCAAGAAATGTATTTTTTAATAACATCGCAATTGTCATTGGGCCTATTCCTCCAGGAACAGGAGTTATATAAGACGCTTTTTTCTCAACTTCATCAAATTTTACATCGCCAACAATTTTATAACCTTTTTTTGAATTTTTATCTTCCACTCTGTTAATTCCAACATCTATAATTACTGCGCCATCTTTAATCATATCTGCAGTTATAAAATTTTCTTTACCAATTGCAGCTATAAGAATATCAGCATCTTTTGTGTATCTTGACAAATCTTCTGCAGCTGAATGACACACAGTAACAATTGCATTAGCTCCTTCTTTTTTTTGTAATAGCATATTGGCTACTGGCTTACCAACAATATTACTTCTTCCAACCACTACAACATGCCTGCCTCTAATTTCAATTGAATATCGTTTCAATAATTCTACAATTCCATAAGGTGTACAGGGATAAAATGTATCTTTGCCAATAACAAGATTACCAACATTTACAGGATGAAATCCATCTACATCTTTTTCTGGTATTATTGATTCAATAATTTTTTGTTCATTAATATGTTTAGGTAATGGAAGCTGAACAAGTATACCATGAAAGTTATCGTCATTGTTGTAATAATTAATACGCTCAATTAATTCTTTTTCACTAATATTTGCTGAAAGATTTTCAACTTTCGAATACATCCCGATTTCATTACAAGCTTTGCTCTTAGAAGATACATAAACTTGAGATGCAGGATTATCACCAACAAGTATTGCTACCAATCCAGGAATTTTTCCTGTTCTTTTCTTAACATCATCAATTTTATCTTTTAACTCTAATTTGATTTCTTCTGCTACTTTTTTACCATCAATTATTATAGCCATAAACTTCCTTATTTATTTGTTAATTTTTTATCACAAATTCATTTTCTTTTCAAACTCTGGAATAAAAATTCTTTCTATCTCTACTGTTTTTCCTGTTTGAATATCAACTTTTAGAAAAACACCGCAAAGATGCACATTATCAACAGCAGTTTGGTACTTTTGAGGTGTTTGATAAAGAAATCTATTAATGGCTGCATCTGTTTTCATTCCAATTACAGAATCATATGGACCTGTCATCCCGCAATCTGTAATATAACCAGTTCCCTGTGGAAAAATTCTTTCATCTGAAGTTTGAACATGAGTGTGAGTTCCAATAACTGCCGATACTTTTCCATCGAGATAATTAACAAGTGCGACTTTTTCTGCAGTAGCTTCGGCATGAAAATCTACTATTATAACTTTTGTTTCCTGTTTTATTTTTGGAATAATCCAATCACTTGTTCTGAATGGACAATCAATTGCTGCCATAAATGCTCTACCCTGCAAATTAACCACACCAACTTTTCCTTTTGGAGTATCAACAATGCAATAACCATTTCCAAAAGTTCCTCTGGGATAATTTAATGGGCGCAACACTCTCGAATCCTTTTTAAGAAATTCTTGCGATTGATGTTTATCCCAAGTATGATTTCCTCCAGTAATTACATGAACTCCAAGCTCGAAAAGTTGTTTTGCTTCTTTTTCGGTGCAACCTTTGCCATCAGAAACATTTTCACCATTAACAATAGTAACATCAGCTCTATATTTTTTCTGCAATGATGGGAGCCACATGTTAACTATGTTAAGTCCGGGTTGACCGACAATATCACCAATAAAAAGTATATTTATATTCATAATCAAAACTTTTAGTTAGAAATATATTGAAAATAGAAAGAATTACGAAATGGTTATGATTCAGTTAAAAATTTTTTCCCAATAATTTTACAATTTTTAATTAAATGCCGGAGTTGATTTAATTAATCCCAATTATTCACCATTTTAATTAATGACTGTTTATTAAATTTGTCAAAATAAAAAACAGAGGATATGGAATTAAAGGAAATTCAATTTGAGAATGCAGAGTATTGTGTATTTGATTTTGAGACCACAGGAACATCTGCTAAGTTTGATAAAGTAATCGAAATTGGAATTGTTAAGATTCATAAAGGAAAAATCGTAGATACTTTTCAATCATTCATAAATCCAGGTCGACAAATTCCATATTCAATAACATTATTAACTGGCATAACAAATTCTGATGTAACAGATGCTCCTTATTTTGAAGAATTATATCCGCGAATTATAAAATTCATTGGTGATTCAATTTTAGTTGCTCATCATCTTAATTTTGACTACTCATTCCTCAAGCAAGAATGTTTAAGTGCAAATCTTGAGGTTCCTCCCAATCCATCTATTTGCACTTTAAAATTAGCAAAAAGATTATTCCCCGAGCTTCCAAGTAAATCTTTAGGCAGCTTAACAAGGTTTTTTAAAATACGACATCGAAGCATACATCGAGGATTGGGAGATGCAATGGCTACAGCAAAAATATTTATTAAAATGTTTTCATATTTGCGTAATGAGCATAATGCTGAAACTGTAGCAGACATTATTAATTTTCAAAATATACCATCATTAAAACCATTTAAAGTAATTAAAAAGAAATTAGCAGATGATTTATCTTCGGTTCCAGATTCTCCCGGAGTATATTTTTTCAAAAATTCAAAAGATGAAATTATTTACATAGGCAAGGCAAAATCTTTAAAACAAAGAATAAGCAATTATTTTTTGAATAACACGCCTCGTAAAACAAAAGAAATTGTAAGAAAAGCTCACCGTATTGATTTTCAAAAAACAAATACTGAATTGACTGCTTTACTTGCGGAAGCAGAATTAATCAAACAACACAATCCAAAACTTAATACATTGTTAAAAAAATATTCCAACAATTATTTTATAAGAGTAAATAATAATCATCAATATCCATTTGTCGAAGTTGTTACATCATTTGATTTTGATGGCAATGATTATTATGGCCCATACCCAAACAGAGAAACAGCAAATTCAATTAAAGATATAATTGACAAAACATTTCTCTTAAGAGAATGCAGCGATAAAGAATTTAATAAAAAGAAAAAATGTTACTTAAGTGATATTGAAAGATGTCTTGCCCCCTGCGTGGATAATGTAAAAGAAAAGTATGATAACGAATTAAATCTTGTAAATGAATTCTTAAAAGGTCATAATCAATCGGTTGTTGACAGACTTTTAAAGAAAATGAAAGAATTTAGTGAACAAAAAAAATATGAAGAAGCTGCTGCAACAAGAGATATAATCAACTCTATATTCAATCAATTAAATAAAGCTTCGATACTTGCAGAACCAATCAATAAGGCAAAAGTGTTAATTGAAATTTATGGAATAAGAAATAATGATTATTTGCTTTTGCTTGAAGGCAAAATTTATATAAAAAATTTCTTCATCGAAGAGAAATGTTATTTTGATGAAAAACTTGAAGATTACTTCGAAGGAGTGAAAAATCTTTTCGATGAAGTGACACAAAAAGATTTAGAAAGAATGAAAATTGCCTTGAACTGGCTAATAAGAAATAAACAAAGAATCAAAATTCATTATCTCAAAGATTACAATTCAATTTCTGAATTATCTAAAAAGATGATATTCAGTCAAAAACATTCATATAGTTTTTAGTTATCTTGGAACGAATTTTAAAATCATAAACCGGATAAGATATGCCGACAAAAGAATTATCACAGCATAAAGCAACAAAGCTTTAATAGAATCTTTTGTAATTGTATAAGTTGCCCTGTAACCGCGCCAGCCGCATTCTTTGCATCTATAAATCTTAAAAAATGTTATTCTTTTAATTATTTGTTCGCGCATATTCCTTGCTCTTGAGCTGTGTAATGATAAAGCAGCTTTACATGACGGACATTTTGAATACTGCGGATTTACACTTATTAATATTTTGAATGATTTCAAATACTTTTCCCCTATCCTAATTTTATTGATAGAAACATACCCATTAAAATACTTATTACTAAAATTGCTGCAACTATTAATGTTATGTAAAAAAATTTTTTATCGTGATTTTTATAAAAAAAGAAAACAGAAATAAAAACTCTTAGAATCGGTGTTAATATTAAAACAATAGTTCCAATATATAAAAATGGTTCTGGTTCGAGTTTATAAATGCTCTGAAAAAAGTCACTTAAATTTTTGAATGTACTCTGGTTAAAAACAGTAAACTTTTCATGTTTAATTAGTAAAAGAATAATACCAATGACATAAAAAAATATAGTTGAGTAAATCCCAACTGCAAGTATGCGTGATACAGTTTTATTTAGATTAACCTTTTCCAAAATAATAACCTTAAAATAAATTTATATTCAATCCGTCAGATAAACCCTTTAATATCATTCTTATTGAAAGGTAGCCGGCAACTGCAGTAAAAAGTAATTTTATAAATTTACTTTTGAATTTGTTCATTATGCTGCTTCCAAATGTAGCTCCAGCTATTGTTCCAAGTGCAACAGGTGCAACATAATGAGGGTCAACAGAGCCGCTTAAAAAATAAAGTGTAGAACTTGCAGCAGCTGTAACTCCAATCATAAATTTGCTTGTAGCCACAGAAACTTTCATAGGCACTTTCATTAATCCGTTCATTGCAGCAACTTTTATTATTCCCCCGCCAATTCCAAGTAACCCAGAACCAATTCCTGCAAGAAATGATACAAGACTTCCACTTAGTAGATTATGCACAGCATAATCAATTCTTTTTTTCAGTGCAGCATCGTAAAATGAATCTTTAATTCCAATTACATTTTCTAATTTATTTTCAGGATTAAATTCTGAATTAAATTCATTTAAGTCATCATTTGAACGTGTTAAATAGGAATAAACTGCCATTGAAAACACAAGTAAACCAAATATCACACTTAAAACCCAGCCGTGTAAAATTAAAGCTAACAAAGCTCCCATTAATGCACCGAGTGTAGTCGAAACTTCCAGAAACATTCCCAATTTGATATTTGTAATTTCCTGTTCAACATATTTATGTGCACCTGCTATTGATGTAGCAATTACAGATATCAAACTTGCAGCAATTGCGTTGTGGATGGGTACTTTATAAATTAATGTTAAAGCAGGAACAATTATTATTCCCCCGCCAATTCCAACAAGCGAACCTAATAATCCTGCAATTACTGAGATTAAAAAAAGAAGTAATATATCAATGAACATTTGCACTCAAAAATTTATTATAGATTTTAGGATTATTCAAAATTGATAATGCAGTTTCAAATTGATTATCGTGTTTTAATGATTCTAAAATTCTTCCTGTTCTTCCAATTGTTCTTGCTGCCAATTCTTCTTTTATCAAACTTACAATTTCATCTTTGAATCTATCAATTTCTTTAGAATTATTTTCTGCAATTTGATGTTTGGCATTTTCAAGTTGTTCAATAAATTTTTCGCCAAGATTTTCATCTTGAGCTAATTGTTTTAATTGCTCAATTAATTTTTCAGTAGGAGATACAAATTGGAAACTCTGTTTTTGGACATAATTCTTAAATTCTTTTAATAGATAATTATCAGAAATTTCATTGAGATTCATTGAAGAATTATTATTGTAAAGGTAGGTAGCAAATTTAAAAAACATGCCATCTGCAAGTAATCTCTGGATTAATATTGATTTTGATTTATTATTCACAATTGAATCTGGTGTAATGCCTCCTGCTGAAAGCACTTTTCTTTTGTTATCAGTTTGAAATTCTGTTTGTTCCTGAATTGAGCTTTTCTGCAAAACTTTATTTTTATCCGAGTAATTAATTTTTTGTATGCATCTTCCGCTTGGTGTATAATAACGAGCAGTAGTAATTTTTAATGATGTATTAAATGAAAGCGGGATAACTGTTTGAACCAATCCTTTACCAAATGAATTTGTGCCAACAATAACAGCTCTGTCATGGTCCTGAACTGCACCTGCGACAATTTCCGATGCCGAAGCCGAACCTTCGTCAATTAATACTGCAAGTTTTGGAGATGATGCAATTGGCTCTTCCTGTGAAAAATACTTTTTGACATTTGAACTATCTCTTCCTTTAACAGTAACAATTAATTGCCCCTTTGGCAAAAATTTTTCACAAACATCAATTGCTGCATCAAGCAAACCACCTGGATTTCCCCTCAAGTCCAGAATTATTGATTCAATTTTCCTTTGTGATTTTAATTCAAGGAGGGCTTTTTTAACTTCGTCCCCAGCAGCTCTTGAAAAACCACTTAACTTTAGATAAACATTATTCGAATTTTCCGGGACAAATCCATAGAACGATAAATTTTTTATTTCAATTTCTTCGCGGATTAAATTAAAAGTTAAGTCTTCATTTACTCCTTCTCTCCTAATAGTAATTTTAACACTTGTTCCCGGTTCCCCTTTTAACAGATTACTAAGAGATTCATAATTTTCTTTTGTCACAGGAACATCATCTACTTTAATAATTACATCTCCAATTCTTAATCCCTGTCTTTGAGCTGAGTATCCTTCAATTAAATCAACAATTGTGACATTTTCATTTCTCAAGCCAACAGTTGCACCAATTCCACCATATTTCCCTTTAGTAATTATATCAATATCTTTTTGATGGCTATCATCAATAAAATTTGTATATGGGTCTAATGATTCAAGCATTCCGGAAATTCCAGCAAGCATAAATTCTTCCGGGTCAATTGGGTCAACATAATTAAGAGCTACTTCTTTATACACTCTTCCAAAAATATCTATGCTTTTATTTATTTCGAAATAAAAATCTGAATCATGTCTGATAAAGCCAGAAAAAATTAAAATAAATGCTATTGAAAAAAATATTTTACTTCGGTTCATAGTTTTTACCTTCAAATCATTTAACACTTTCTAAATATTTAATTATTATATTATGAATTTCTTCGATGGAAAGAAGTCCATCTATTTTTTTTATTCTGCTTTCTCTTTCACAAAGATAAAGATAACCATTTCTTACTCTTTCATAGAACTGAATTTTTTGCAAATCAATTCCATCAGGAGATGTTTCAATTCTATCGAGTTCAATATTTTTCACTTTTGACATTCTATTTAATACTTCTTCTACAGGAATATCAATAAAAAAAGTAATATCAGGAACAGCATTACCAATTACAAATTTTTGAAGCTGCACAACAAATTCAAGCTGCAGATTTCTTCCAAAAGCTTGATAAGCAATAGATGAATCATGAAATCTATCTGATATTACATAATAATTTTTTTCAAGATACGGCAATATAATTTCATGAACAAGCTGAGCACGACTTGCTGCAAAGAGCAACAACTCAGTTTCATTTTTCATGTTATCATTAATTCTATCAAGTAAAATTTTTCTTATTTGTTCAGAAATAGCTGTTCCACCAGGTTCTCTAATTACAATTACATTTTTATTTTTTTCCTTTAAGTAATTTTCTAAAAGTTTTACCTGTGTGGATTTACCACAAAAATCTAATCCTTCAAATGTTATAAACATATTTAGTATTGTTTAATGATGAATTCAAGTTTTTTTGGTTTTACATCAAGCAATTTTGTGAATTCTGGGATTTCAACAACAGGCTCAATCATATTTTCTTCACTTCTAATAGCATCCCAATAATCAACATAAACTTTAATGCTATCGTTAGTAAGTTTGCCAAGACGATTAATACCACCTCTTAAAATTACACTTACTTTACTCGGATAAAGATTTAATTCTTTTGAAGGAGGAACATTTCTTATTTCAACAAATAAATCATCAAAAGCTCTTTCTACAATTTTTTGAACATCAAACTCAATTTTACATTTATTTATTGAAAAATTTACACCATTTATACTCTTCAAGTTAATTTCATAAACAATTTTTTCATTAACATTATTAAAAACAACAGAATCTGTTTCCACATAATTTACATTTTGCAAAATGCTTGCAGGACCTGATATATCAACTTCACTTGGGGTCAATATGATATCTGAAACCAAATCATAATTCTCTGCAAAATTAATTTTAACATTAGGCTTTATTGAAACTTTTTTTGTAACTGTTTTATCAATTTCATATTCAAAAATTGCGGGGGATATTTCAAGAACATTAAAAGCAGAAGTAAGCCATAGATTATTCTCAATTTCATTTCTCAAATCAACTTTAAATTTTCCGATTCTATGATGAGCAGAGACATAGAATGAATGCTCTCCTGTTAAAATCAATTTTGCCAGTTCCCATCCTTTAGCTTTTACTTTCAAAGTGATTTCTGGGTTGGATAAATAGCTCGGTGAATAATTTTTAGGCAAATCAACCAATTCAATTGGCACGGTAATAATTTCAACATAATATTCTGAAAGAGTAACAGAACCCCAGAGTATTAATGAAAATATTATTATAAATGTTATTGGAATAATTTTATTCTTCATACACTAAATATAAAAAAAACTCCACTATTGTGGAGTTAATAATAGTTTTGCTTTTTAGAAATTCATTATCGGATTTGATTAAAATATGCAATGAGTTCTTCTCTGTTTGCGCGGGAAATTTCTCTTCCTTTAATCGGGAAATTTTCAAAGCTACGTGCAAGATGACGCAACTTATGAACATTAAGTTTTGAAAGTTCTTCTTCAGAAGGAACTTCTTTTTCAGTTACCTCTTTTATTTCATTTTTAGTTTCGGTTTTGGATAATTCTTCGATAGCTTCTTTTCTTAATTCATCAAGTCTGGACTTAGTTTCTTCACTCTCAGTTTCTTTCTTTTTTTTCTTGATTGATTGAATTTCCTCATCTGAATTTTTTTGGTCAAACAAAGTAGGGTTACTTTCTTCTGTTACATTACTTTTTTGATCAGGAGAATTTAATTTGTTATCAGAATAAATAATATCTTCAAGCTGGTCATCCGGTCGAGGAATAACATGAGCAGAAATTAACTGGCTTACACGCTGAGCCGCTGCTGCACCTGCTTCTACTGCTGCCTGAACCGCTGCAACTTCGCCAACAATTTTAACAGTTACCAATCCTGCAGATACTTTTTCTTTACTAACTAATTTAACATTAGCAGTTTTGACCATTGCATCAGCAGCTTCGATAGCACCAATTAATCCTTTTGTTTCAATTAATCCTAGTGCTAAGTCCATAATTTAATTATTTGGGACGTTTTGGCAGAATCAATTCAACATCAGAATGAGGGCGTGGAATAACATGAACCGAAACCAATTCACCAACACGCTGAGCTGCAGCTGCACCGGCATCAGTTGCTGCTTTTACAGCTCCAACATCACCGCGAACCATAACAGTAACATATCCACCACCGATAGTTTCTTTTCCGATTAATTCTACTTTTGCTGCTTTAACCATTGCATCGGCGGCTTCAATTGCCCCGACCAATCCTTTGGTTTCGATCATTCCGAGTGCGTCAAGTGTCATAAGTTTGCTCCCAATATTGATTAATTTTTCTGTTTCAAAATAGTTTTTATAGTTAAAAATGTCAATTTCATTTATCTTGTTATTGAAATCTCTTTTAAATAATCTTCGAGTAGAACTGCAGCAGAATTTTTGTCAAGCAATCCTTTCTCTCTTCTCTTTTTTCTTGATGGAACAGATTCAACAATTCTCTTTTTTGCAATTATAGAAGAATATCTTTCATCAACTAATTCTACAGGCAACTGAAATTTTTTTTCAATTTCTTCTTTGAATTTTTTTATCAATGGAAATATTCGTGATTCTGCTCCGCTTTCTTTTAGTGGATTGCCTAAAATAATTTTCTTGACATTGTAATTTTGAATTATCTTTTCTAATTCCCTCCAGAAATTATTATTATTTTCAATTGTGACAAGTGGATATGCAAAAATATTTAGTGGGTCAGTAATAGCTAAACCAATTCTTTTTTCTCCATAATCAATTGCCAAAATTCTTGCTTCGTTTTGATGTGTCATAAATTTCTCTTTTGTTTAATGTTTGTGAGAATCAAATCTTTCAACAGAATAAACCCCATTTATTTTCTTAAGCCTATCAATGAGTTTATTTAAGTGGTCCAAATCTTTTACATAAACAGTTATCGTACCTTTGAAAATAGAGTCCTCTGCACTCATGTTGACTGATTTGATATTTGTATTTTCATAATTTGTAATGCAGTTTGAAATATCTTTAAGAATACCTGGGACATCTTCACCTTTAATAATTAATCCAGCAATAAAGTAAGAGCCATCTGCTTTAGGCCAAGTTACAGGCACCAATCTTTCATCGCCTGCTTGAAGTTTATCAATTAAATTCTTGCAATTTTTTCTATGAATTTTAATTCCTTCCCCTATTGTTACATAACCAATTATTGGATCCCCTGGGATTGGATTGCAACATTTAGCATAACTGATTGCTAAACCTTTTTGCTCACCTTCAACTACTACTCCGCCAGCTGTATATCTTGCAATGTCTGCAAATTTATCAAAAGGTAATTCAATTGATTGTTTTTGCTCCTGTTCTTCTGTTGGTTTGAGTATTTCATCAAGATTAACTTTATTTTCTGCAATTGCTTTGTAAAAACTTCTAATGTTATCAAATTTTAATTTGCGTGAAATTTTCACAATTTCATCTGGCGTAAATGTCTGCTTGTATTTCTTTGATTTCTTTTCGAATAATTCCTTGCCTGCTTCAACTAATTTTTCTTCTTCTTTATTTAAATATTTTCTTATATGATTTCTTGCTTTTTGTGTTTGAACAAATTGCAACCAGCTTTTATTTGGATGCTGATTCTTAGAAGTAATAATCTCAACCATATCACCACTGTGAAGCTTTGTATCTAACGGAACAATCTTTCCATTAACCTTTGCTCCTATACATTGGTCGCCAATATTGCTATGAATCTCATAAGCAAAATCAACTGGAGTTGAATTAACCGGAAGTCGTTTCAGTTCGCCTTTTGGAGTAAATACATAAATTTCATCCTGATATAAATTTAGTTTGAAGCTCTGTAATATTTCTTTCGTTGCTTCATCTTTAGATGCATTTTCAAAAATATCTCTTACCCAGCTTACCCATTCTTCAAGTTCTTTGTCTGTTGTTGTAATTTCTTCTTTGTATTTCCAGTGAGCAGCAACACCTTTTTCAGCAATTTCATGCATCTTTCTTGTTCTTATTTGAATCTCAACCAATCTTCCTTCAGGTCCAATAACAGTTGTATGAAGTGATTGATAATTGTTTTTCTTTGGAACGGAAATGAAATCTTTAAATCTATCAGGAATTGGTTTGAATAGTTCTGTTACAATTCCAAGAGCAAGATAGCATTGATTTTTATCTTCAGTTTCAAGAATTATCCTTATTGCAAGAATATCATAAATTTGTTCAAATGGTAGATTTTGTTTAATCATTTTTCTGTAAATACTGTAAAGGTGTTTAGGACGCCCACTAATTTCGAAAACTAAATTTTCTTGTTTTAATTTTTCTTCGATAGGTTTAATTACTTTACTGATAAAAGCTTCTCGTTCTTTTCTTGTATCATTAATTTTTTTTGCTAAACTGTCATATGCCTCGCGATTTAGATACTTAAATGCAAGATCTTCCAATTCCCATTTAATTGCACCAAGACCAAATCTATGAGCAAGAGGAGCATATATTTCTTGAGTTTCTTTAGCAATTCTTCTTTGTTTTTGTGGAGAAACAAACTCAAGTGTTCTCATATTATGAAGTCTATCGGCAAACTTTACAATAATTACGCGAACATCTTTAATCATAGATAAGAGCAACTTTCGATAATTTTCTGCTTTCCTCTGGTCTTCTGTTTTTAGAATTTCTTGGTCCTTGAACAATCCTCCCATCTTTGTAACACCATCAACTATTTCTGCCACATCCTTACCAAATTCTTTTTCAATAAATTCAAGTTTTGTATCTGAATCTTCAACTACATCATGCAATAAAGCACTTACTACAGAAACATCATCCAGAGGAATTTCACGAGCTACAATCATTGCTACTTCATAGGGATGATAAAAATATGGTTCACCCGAAGCACGAAAATCATTTTTGTGGCATTCATAACTGAATTGAAATGCTTTTCGTATCAATTCTTCATTTACTGAACGCAGATTTTCTTTGCAAACAGTTAGCAATTCATTCAGCATTCGTTGATGTTTTATTCTTACTGCAGTTTCCATAATAAATTATTTTTAAATTCCACACATTATACAATCATCAATTCATGAAGTTCATTAAAAAGTTCCAAAAGTTCTATCTCCTGCATCGCCCAAGCCTGGCAATATGTAACCATTATCATTTAGTTTGCGGTCAAGTGCTGCAGTATAAATTAATATTTCAGGATGTTCATTATTCATTTTTTCTATTCCTTCTGGAGCAGAAATTAAACAAGCTAAAATACATTTTCCAGCCTTATTTTTTTTCAAATAATTAAATGATGCAACAGCGCTTCCACCTGTAGCAAGCATTGGGTCAAGTAAAATTGTTATTGATTCATTGAGATTGTTTGGAGTTTTATAATAATAATCAATCGGCTGCAAAGTTCTTTCATCACGCTGAAGTCCAATATGTCCAACTTTTGCTTCTGGTATCATTTTTAAAAATGAATCAACCATACTTAATCCTGCTCTCAAAACAGGAATTAAAACTACTGGATGTTTCAATCTGTAGCCTTTAGTTTTTTCTAATGGAGTTTCTACTTCATATTCTTCCAGTTCAAAATTTTTCGATATTTCAATTGCAAGAGAAAAAGAAATGCGACTTAAAGCATATCTGAATTCAGCTGGTTGAGTGTTCTTGTCTCTTAAAATTGAAACATCTCTTTTAACAAGAGGGTTATCAACAATAATTAGAGTATTCATAATTATTCCTTATTAATTTTTCTTCCAAGGATAGATAATAAATTTATAAAAGGTGAAAGAGGAGGGGTATAATTAAATTGAATGTTTGATAGTTCACTTATTTTTAAGTTATTCTGAATAAATGATGAGATCAAATCTGCATAGCCAGCAACTTCTCTGTCACCAAGGAAAAATGCTCCAAGAATTCTTTGTGAATACTTTTCGAATAATATTTTACCAAAAACTTTTCTTGAATGCGGCATCACTTTAATTATATTATTGGCTGTTGCTGTGACAGATGTAAAATTGTATTTGTTTTCATGGGCTTCTTTTGAATTAATTCCAACATAAGCAAGATAATTATCAAAAATTTTTACAGCTGCATTTTTAATCACTGGTTTTGCATAAGCATTCCCGCCTGCTGCATTTTCTCCTGCAATATGGCCATAATTATGTGCTATTGTTGCAAGAGGGATGTAATCATCTTTCCCTGTAATTTTATTTTTTACTTCGATATTATCACCAGCAGCAAAAATGTTATAATCCGAGGTCCTAAGTTTTTGGTCAACTTTGAGTCCACCTGATTTTCCAATTTGCAGAGATGAAGATGCAGCTAAAAAATTATTTGGCACAAAACCAATTGCTAATAAAGCCATGTCAAACTCAAATTGCCAGCCTTTATAATAAAGAGATATAAACTTATCATTTTCACTTTTGAATTTAACATCAACTGCATCACCGAGAAATTCAATTTTATTTTCATGAAGGATTTCTTTAACTAAATGAGAAATTTCGATATCTGCTGCTGGCATCGGAAGGTTTTCTTTTTCAAGTATTGTGACTTCATAACCAAGAGTTTTAAATGATTCTGCTGCTTCAAGTCCAATATAACCTGCTCCAATAATTAGAACTTTTTTAACATTATTTTTTTCTAAATAATTTTTTATTGATAAATAATCTCTAACATTTTTCAGAGTAAAAACATTTTTTAGATTTTTAGATAAATCAGGAAGAAATTTTGCAATAGACCCTGTGGCAAGTATCAGTCTATCATACGGTTGTTCATATCTTTGATTTGAAATTTTATTAAGAACCGTAATAGTTTTTTTCTTTCTATCAATTTTTTCAACAAAGTGATTTAGATAAACTTTAACACCTTTTTCCTTTTCAAAAGTATCCTGATTATAAAATACAATTTCTTTCCAGTCTTTAATTTCATTTGAAAGGACATATGGCAATTCACAAGTTCCGGTTGAAATGAATTCTCCTGCTTCAAACATTATTACATTTGAATCGGGAGAGGTTCTTTTTGCTTTTGCCGCAGCTGCTGGACCTGCAGCATTGCCACCAACAATAACTATATTTGCTGACCTGAGTATCATCAAGCATTAATAAATTTTAATAGAAATATAACTAATTTTGAAGATGATTGGTAAACTAAATTTATCAATGATTGTCTGACAACTATTTTTCTTTGAAGGAAATAGTTATAGGTACTCCTTGAAAACCAAAGTGTTGACGAATTAATCTTTCAAGAAATCTTTTATATGATTCGGGTATGTATTTATGCTGATTGGCAAAAAATAAGAAGATGGGATAATGTTCACCTACCTGAGTAATGTATTTTATTTTAATTTCTTTCCCGGTTGGAGTAGCAGGAGGAGGAGTTTTAAGAATTTCTGGAAGTAATATTTCATTTAATTGATTTGTAGGAATTTTTTTCTTTCTTTCTTCATGAATCTTTTTAGCAAGGTCAATAAGTTTATAAATTCTTTGTTTTGTCAAAGCTGAGACTGTAATTATTGGGACATAGTCAACAGTCTTCATTTTTGCTTTAATTGCATCTTCATATCTCTTGGCTGTATTAACATCTTTTTCAATTAAATCCCATTTATTAATTGCAATAATTAATCCTTTTCTTCTTCTAACTGCTTCTTGAATTATTCTCTGGTCTTGATTTTCAAGACCAAGTTCTGCATCAAGAAGAAGAACTGCAACATCACAATCCCACAATGCTCTGTAAGTTCTAACATTTGCAAAAAATTCTACATTCTCTTTAATTCTCGACTTTCTTCTCAAGCCTGCAGTATCTACAAGAACAATTTCTTCTCCATAATATTTCAGGACAGAATCAATGCTGTCCCTTGTTGTTCCTGGAATATCAGTAACAATTGTTCTATCATATCCAAGCAAAGCATTGACAAGAGAAGATTTGCCAACATTTGGCTTGCCAATAATTGCAAGACGCAATCTATAATCTGTTTCTTCTTTTTCTTCAGGGAATGTTAAATGATTTTGTAAATCATCCAGAAAATCGCCAAGATTTCTTCCATTCAAAGCTGAAATATCATAAACCTTTTGAATTCCAAGAGAATAAAAATCATTTTTGTGTGAAGTCATTTCAGGTGCATCAGCTTTATTAACAAGCAAATAATATGGTTTAGTTGTTTTACGAATCATATTTGCAATTTCATTATCAAGTGGTGTTAAACCAGTTTTGCCATCAACCACAAAAAGAATTGCATCAGATTCTTCAAGAGCAATTTTGATTTGCTCACGAATTGCTGATTCAAAAAGGTCTTCAGAATCAGGGACAAATCCGCCGGTATCGATTAATCTAAAATGTTTGCCGTTCCATTCAACATCACCATAAATTCTATCTCTTGTAACTCCGGCAATATCATCAACAATAGATTTCTTTGTCTTTGTCAATCTGTTGAATAATGTTGATTTGCCAACATTTGGTCTGCCTACTATAACAACTACCGGTTCTTTCATATTAACTTCTTAAAATGTGTATTGCAAATTTAATTGAGGATAATAAATTGTTCTAAAACCAATTTCATCTTTTTTTAATTGGGCAGATATCTGCAAGTTTCTGTTATATCTGCTTGTGCTCCATGCAGCATCAACTGCACTTATTATATGATTGGTAATAATTATTAAAACTGCTTTATATGCAATATTATAGAAATCATTTGCTTTCCCTCGTTCATGCGAGTAGTAAAGAAAATTTGGAGTAAGCGGGTCGCCATAACTAAAAGGAGTATGTTCATCACCAAAATCATCCCAGCCAACATTAAACTGAGGATATTTACCAATCATTTCGTAATACTGCTGGTCGCCAAATGGAGCAAGATGATGAGAATAATAACCGCCAATTGCATTCTCGAGACGATTAAGTTCTCTCCAGTTTACCGAACCATCTGAATTAAAAATTCTGAAATCATTAGGATTAACCTGCGGATTAATTTTTGTTGCATTTGTTATTGTCCACAAAGCATATCTTTTAACATTCCAGTGTTCATTGGCAAATCTCTGGAAATAATCTGTCTGGTCATCCCCTTTTTTATCATAAATTAATCCAACAGTAATTGCAGTTGCTTCAACAGCAATAAAAATTGCACTTTTAATGTAACTCTTTGAATAAAACTGTCCCGCACCCGGAACTGCAAATGATAACACCGCTCCAAGCAAAGGAGATTTTTTATTTAAACTGCTGTCCTCTTTTTTCAATTCATGCTTAAAAGAATTATCAAAAGAAATTTTAGAGTCAACTTTTAACAAACCTGTTAAACTCTCTTGCTGTGAAAAAATTATTGATACACTTAAAAACATAATGAAAAGAATTTTTTTCATTTTATACCTCTTCATTAAAAATTGAAGTCAAATAAAATACCACCGTAAAAATTCCATTCTTTACCATAAGTAACATTTTCATTGAGTATCTTTCTCGAAAATTTATCGAAAGAATAAGCAGCATTAATAAATAAACTTGTAGGGAAAATATAAAATGAATTCATTTTGATTCTCAACTCAATGCCAGCTCCTTTTTTAAAATCTTTAAGTGAAGGAATCCTACCGTTCCATGCATTTCCAAAATCACAATAGACAGACATATAAATTTTATCGATGTAAAGATGACCAATTCTTGTATCAATATTTTTAATTAATGGAAATCTATATGTTAGATTCAACCATCCTAACTCATTTCCACTGATTGAATAAAATGGATAGCTTTTCATGCCAATTAAACCACCAAGATAAAAATCGAAGAAGTCGGGAACATTAGGTCCTAAAATTGATGCAATTCTAAATTGCGTTGTCAAAGTATGGTCTTTCTGTATTTCAAAAAATTCTTTCCAGTTTAATTCTATTCTGTGAAAATTGAAATTCTTATACTTCGGTTTCAACATACCGTCTTCAACTGTATACTCTCCATCAGGATTATATCTATTAAATTCATAATCATATTTTAATTCAATTTTTCTTCCAACTGGATTAATATCCGAATCCACAGTTGGTTTAATTCCATCATGAACATATTTTATTTGTAAATCTCTGCCAATGAAATAAGTATCATTTGTGGTTGGATATAGAATATTTGTGTTTGGGAAAATAAAACTGCTAAGTGTAGCTGTATAACTGCTCAAAATAAACCTGAATTCTAAGTTATTCCCTTCTGTAAAAATTTTATGACGTAAGAAGAAATCACTCTCAAATAAATTATAAGTTACATCAGTTGTTGTGTTAAATGAAGTATCAAGTGAATCAAAAATAATCAATGTGTTTGCTTTTCTACTTACACTATAAATTTCTATTCCGGCTTCCGGCCTTAAGCCGAGTTTGAAAAGTATTGGCAATTTATCTCGATATTCAAAAGATAAAAATAAATCTCTTTCGAAGCGTTTATTAATTGCACCTCCACCAAAAATACTAAATCTATTCAAGTAATCACTCGAAGCAAGATAAACTCCCGGTTTAATTCTATCAATTGCAGAATTTGATGTAGTATAATTATCATAACGAATAAAAGGGATGATACTTACACGCGAAAAGTATCCTCTGTATTTTTGAGCTTCATAATTATCTACTTTTGAATCATCATAATTAATTAAATGAGGTAAATCAAAATTTACTAAGTCTCCTTTTGGTTTATCTTCTGAAAGAGGCGGATTATTTCTCCAGATGTAAATCTTAGAAGTGTCAACTTTACTCTGCTCAGCTTTTGGCAAATAAAAGAGTTTAAATCCATCGGCTGTATATCCAGAATAAATTATGTTTCCATTGAAATCAACTGCTGGCTGAAATGCACCTCCCACAACATTAGTTAATTTTGTTTTCTCTTTCGTTGTCAAATTAATTTTATACAAATTGAAAATTCCCTTTTCATCAGATGAATAAATTAAATTACCTTCATGGTCAAAAACTGCATCTCGATTATCATAACCATTGCTGATTAATATCGAAAAATCACTTCCATCAATATTTACCTTAGCAATTTCTCTTGTATTCTTTAATGAATAACCAAAGACAATAAAATTTCCGTCTGGAGAAAATTTAGGATTATAAACCTGTTCGCCATTATAAAAAAATGTTAATTGACGAAATTCTTTACCATCAATATTCACAATCCCAATATTTGTTGTTCCATCTTTTTGAAATAAGAAAACTATTTTTTTGCCATCGGGAGATACATCAGGATTATTTGCTCTTAAACCAAATGTAATTCTTTTACTCTTATCTGTTTTAAAGTCATAAATATACAAGTCATGAATGTTATTCCATCGCGGATTATCATCACTCAATTTTGCATAAACAATTTTTTCTTCATTAGGAATTCTTGAAACAGTAGAACGAACAAGAGGGACAAGCAATTTTTCTTCTTTTGTTTTTAAATCAAGCAGAAAAATTGAAGACATTCCGAAGTAATCATTTTCTTTATTCGATATGTAAAGTATTTTACTGCTGTCATAATACGCTGGATAGAAATTACCAAATCCTTTTGGAGTTATAATTTCTCCTTCAACACGATTATCAAGAACATCTTTAATTCTTTTTTTGTAATCATTTTTAAGAAAAGTTGTCCACTCATCATACAATTCTTTTCCTGTAATTCCAATTGCATCTTTAATAGCAGCATCTATTGTGAAGTTTGAAAGTTTACCGAGTTTATTAGAAATTTTTTTCAATTTATCTTCGCCATATTTCTGAGCAATATAACGAGTAAGAGCAAATCCAGCATTATAAACTGATTCATTCCCTAAACTTGTTTTATCAAACACTCCCATTTGATTCCATGTTAACATTTTATTGCTTAAAGCATAGCATCTTAAAATCATGTCACGGTGTGTATCCCAATCATCATAACCAAATTCTTTACGCATATATTGAGCTGTTCCTTCTGCAAACCAAGCCGGCACATTAATAGAAGCAACTGGATAGGATGCAATAAAATTAGGGAAGCCATAAAGTATATCGGGTCTTCTCTTTTTTTCATAATTCATAAATTGAAAATAAACTGCAGGAAATTTTCTGCTTAATTTCATAGACGATTGAATTTGAACCATATGAGTAAATTCATGAGAGATAACATTGCGAAGCCAGTTATGTGTGCCTCTTAAATCAAAATCGAGAGCCGAAGCCCATATTTCAATTTTATTATCAAAAAAATATGTAGCACCATTTGAATAATCATCAATATCTTTAATTACAAAATGAACTGGCTCAGGTTCATATTCATAAAGTGAAGTTATTGGTCCCCAAACTTCTTCAGCAATTTTTAATACAGTTCTTGCAGTTCTTTCAGCTTCAGGATGATAATGAACATAAACATGTTCCCCTTTAATAGTCAGCCATTCATAATCAGGCTCATATTCATTAAACTGAGCATGAATTAAAACAGGAATCAACAAAATAATTGATATGTACTTTTTCATTTGAGAATCTGGATATGTGTTTTGTTATTTGATTACAGCAACCTTAATTACTTTGCTTGCAAATTTACCGGATGCAGATTTCACTTCAACATTAGCAAAATAAACTCCACTTTGTACATTCTTGACATTCCATTTAATCTCATTATCATAATTTCCCTTTGCATAGTCATTTAATTCATCTACGAGTTCACCTGCAAGGTCGAATATTTTGATTTTAACTTCTGAATCTTCAGAAACATAAAATCGAATAAAAGTTTCGTCATTATAAACTGGATTTGGCCAGTTATAAACTTTTTCTTCAGGGAAAAATCTTTTGTCATTACTAATAATTTTTGAAAATGTAATTGATGAATTATTTGTTGAATTTGAAAATTCACTATTCCAACCTGCTGCACTGCTTTTAATTCCAATTGTCCATTGAAGCAAATAATTATTTTTATCAATCATCATTAATGACTGCAAAGAAAAAGGCGACATTGATTCAGGCAGATAATTATAAATTGCTGGAGCTAAAATTATTTTTGTCCCAATTGTAATCGGAAAATTTTCCAGAACTTTGGTTGTTTTTGAATCAAAAGCATAAAGATTCCCTTTATCAGAAGCTGCAATTATATCTATTACTCCGTCACCATTTAAATCTGCGGTTAATGGAACTGAAATAAAATTTCCTTTATATGATTCAATTATCGGGAAATTATCTAAAAGTGTTCCATTGAGATTATATGCTTCTAATTTTTCGCCATTGTTTAATAATATTTTCCCTTCTCCTTTTTCATTATCAGCAAATAAAGAAAAATTATTAATATGATTTTTAGAGTTAATCTTAAATTCTTTGATTATTGTTCCTCTGTCAATGATATAAAAATAATTCCCTTCTGTAAGAATAACATTTATGAAAACTGAAGTTGAATTATCATAAAGCAATGCAGCTCTTAAAGGTTTATGAGGCAAAGACAATTTGAAATTATCACTGTCATAAAAAGATGAAGTTGTAATGAGAGAAAAATAACTTCTTGTGCTGTTGTATGGTTTGCAAATTTGAATTACATCTTCATCTGCAACTTTTACGATTTCATAATTATTCCCAATTCCATTGTTCAATGATTCAATATTAATCTTTATTAGATATCCATCTGCAGTCCCTGCATAGGCAAATAATTTATTGTTTTCATTTGAAATTACAATTGGAGATGTAATTCTAAAAGATACATCAATACTTCCTGTATGTTCTTCAAAAGAATTATTGATTAAAAAATTAATTTTATTTCCAATTGCTCCCAAGACATAATCACTTCCATAATTTACAGATGCAACATTTTTATCGCTAAAATTATTGAACGATTTTATTTTTTGATTGTCTCGACTAATCATTAACAAATTATTATCATCAAGAACATAAAAAGAATTATAATTTTCTGATGGAATACTAATCATCTGAGGATTTTTGAAGTTATACGAAATCGATGAGACAGGCTTAATAAAATTCTCACCAAATTTTATTTCGAATGACATTTTATTTGCAGAAGGCGAGAAATTTTCGATTGTGATTAAACTATTAGCACCACTGTTTGATTTAGTATCTGGTTTTGTATCTGGCCCAAATTTATTTTTATATAATTTTGCTTTGTTTCCTGAAAACCAGAAATCTTCTTCACTTCCAATACCATAAAAATCACCAAGCACAGATGTAAAATGTTCACCAATATCCTGAATGCCATCTGCTTCTTCAACATCAACACCTTTATTTTTTATATCAGCATTTATTTTATTCACTATAATTTTTTCTTTTATAATATTTTCATCAATATGCCAGATTACAATTCCGTTTCCCGGCACTGCCCAATCAAATTCATCAACATCTGTAATTACACCGGCTAATGTATCGGCATTGCTAAAATTAAATCTCGGTCTATCTTTATCAGCATGAAATGTGTAAATGTTATTCCCAATTTTATATGTTATAGTTGCACCATCTTTCTTAACATCGCGTTGTCTATTTTCAATTAAATAATATTCAGAAGAATTAATAGGAACTTTTACAACAACAGTATCATTCACTTGAGCTGCAAGTCTTGCAACAATGTTAATTTTTTTATCAATCTTATCAATTACAATTGGTTCAATCCAGCCAAGATAAATTTTTTCCCAAGCAGATGGTTCAGGTGGAAAAGTCCCATTGAAAGCAAATAAAGCATTGCCATCCATTAAGCCAAACCTATCAATTGCAGTCACCCCAGTTTCTGTATTAAATAAATCAGGCAAACCAAGATAGCTTGCAATGTTTCCAACTATTAAACCATTAATTGACATTTGATAAAGAATTTTTTCTCCAAATGAATCTATTTCTTTAGATTCTGTTGTAGGCAAAATAATTGTGTTTTTGATTGAATAATTTTTTGTTTTAAAACCATTAAAATCATTTCCAAAAATTGATTTTAGAGAATTTTCACTTAAATAAACCGAAGGCAAATCTCTTTCAATACCTAGTCTTCCATTTGGATAATATGCATTTCCAACTCCAGCGTGAAAAATTGTAAAGAGGTTATACTTTGAAAAATCAATATCAGAATAAATTGAATCTGCAAGGTGCCATACTTCTTTAGCAAACTTTGCAAGATTAGATAAATCACCAGGATTAGAAGGCGGCGGAGAATAATTTCTCATTATTTGAGAAACTGTTATTATTCTAGGAAGAACAGTATAACTAATATTTAATTTTCCATTTGAAACTTTTTTAAAATAATTTTTTGCAAACTCAAGATGATTTTCAAAATACTTAACATCATGAGGATACGGGTCTAAAATTGTATCTCCATAATTCTTAGAATAAATTGAACCAAATTTACCATTACCAAAAGTATTGGGGTCATTATCTTCTTTGAATTCAACAAGAACAGCAAGAATTTTCAAAGTATCCGATGAATTAAAAACTTTTGGTTCATCGAGTTTATGTAAAACTCTTAGATTAAAGGATTGAGCAGATAAACTGCTCAATCCTGCAAAAAGTAAAAATAAAATTATTTTCTTCATAAGAAATTAAATTCCGCGAGGAAATCCTAATTGTTTTTGAGGCACAGCTCCCCAGCCAATAAGTAAAGTAAATCTCAAGGTATTATTGAGAGGATGATTTTCACCATTTTTGAAAACATCTGTAGTAAGATAACTAAAATCAAAACCATACATATCATACCTGATACCGGCACCAAGAGTTACAAATTTTCTGTTGCCAAATGCAGGGTCTTCATAGAAAAATCCTGCTCGTAATGCAAACATAAAATCACCGGGTTGACCATACCAATATTCAATTCCAGCAGAAGTGTTTATATCACGAATTTCCTCTCCAATTGTTTGGTCAGCCCATGCAGAAAAGATTGCTTCATAAAATTCTTTTCTCTTTTTCTTAACAGTGTTAGTTGTATCAACCTGTCCTCTAAAAGCTTCGCCTTTATCGACAAGCAGTTTGCTAAAATCAAGTGTTAAAGTTAGAGAATTAAAATCGTCCTGAAATAATCTTGTTGCAATACCAAGTCTAAAGTTAGTAGGAATAGGGTCTGCCTGTGCCTGGTCAATATAATAAATTTTTGGTCCTAAATTACTAAGATTCATTCCGAGACTGAATCTGTTTCCCATATCGCCAATAAAAGGCAAATTAAATTTTTCAGGACGCCACATTGCACCAATGTCAAAACTTACAGTGGTAGCAACTCCTTTTCCCTGTTCTTGTTCAGTAGGTTTATCTGCAAGACGGCTGTGAATTAATCTAAAATTAAATCCCAATCCCCAGTCATTGCTTAATTTTGTAGCATAACCAACGGTCAAAGCAGCATCATAAGACCTAAATGTTCCTACTGGTTCAGGAGAATTTGATAATGTTCGAACAAATTCTCCATAGTTCATATATGTAACACTTGCAGTAATGCTTCCACTTATATCTTCAATGTATTGTCGATAAGTTGCATAGTCGTAAAATAAATCGAGATGAAATTCAGGTAGCCAATTACTATGAGTAAAACTAACTTCAGAGCCAGTTAAAAAAGCAATACCGGCTGGATTCCAGAAAACTGCGGCAGAATTATCTGCAAGTCCTGTTCCTGATTCACCTATTCCACCTGCTCTTGAATCTGGTGCTATTAATAAGAATGGTAATGCTGCTTCGCCCTGTGCATTTATTTTTTCAAAACCTAAAAACATTAAAGCCAGCATCATAATCATCATTATTCTTTTCATATGTTCCTCCTGATTATATATATTGAAAAATAATTAGCTAAGTTTTTTATTCGAATAAAAAATATAAAATTTTTTTATCTAATAACCGCAAGTTTTCCAAGCGCACTGTTTTTAATTTTTCCATCTGCAGATTCAACTAAAATTTTATAAAGATAAGTTCCATTCGCAATAGAATTACCATCATTATCTCTTCCATCCCAATCAATTTTTACAAATTTATCAAGAATGTTTCTTTCTTCAATTTCTTTAATCAATCTTCCTGCAATAGAATATATTTTCACTTTTACATTGATTGAAGAAGAAATATTATGCTGAAAAGTAAAAGTTGTATATGATGAAAAAGGATTAGGGAAATTATAAACATCTCGAATAGTCAATCCAGCATCAGGTGAAACAACTGTAAAATATGCTTCTTCTGAAGAAAAATTATTAAAAACATCCCATGCTTTAATTTTTATCTTGTAGTCCCCAGGCTGAAATGAAGTAAACTTATATTTTATTACACCAGATTTACCTGCCGAGTTCAAATCTCCAATAAAATAATTTGTAAAGTCTATTGCATTATTTTCATCATCATTAAGAATTCCTTCTAATTTATGCCCAATGCCTGCTCCAGTTGTATTTATTCCTGTTTGATCTTTAAGTCTAACTATTAATGTAAAATCAGGATTAACAAGATAAGAATTTTCGAAGGATTCATTATCAAAGTAAATTTGAATTTCTGGACCTTTGCCATCATTAACAGCATTTGGGTTTGTTCCTCCCACAATTATATCTCCAGTATAACCAATACCATCAGTTTCATTATTGAAAATGTATGCGGTAATTTTTCCATTTTTATTTTCATATGATATATCTTTTGGGACAACAAATTCTGTTTGAAATTTTCCTTCATTTACTGTAGTTCTTCCTCTATAGATTAATCCTCCGGGCATTGATACAATATAGTTCATATCTTTGAATTCAACCTTTTTGTCAGAATCAAAAACACTTATTATGGCTTCTCCATTAAAATTAAGTTGTGCATTACGATTATCTTTCACTGTCCCATTAATTTTTACTTCTCCAAGTGCATTAATCTGAACAGATGAACTTAGAATTTTACCATTTATTGAATCAATAGATGTTGATAAAATTGGTTCATTTAATCTTAGAGTTGGGTCACAAAACAGATGAAATTTTTCGTCATTAGGTTGAGTTCGAATTTGTTTTGTTAAGTAAAAAGCTTTTCCTATGCGCATTGGCAAAATATTATCTTCATCTCGATTGAATAAATAACTATAAAAAGTATTGTTTATCTCTGCATTGGCATCAGCATAAACTACTCGTGCAGCAGTAAATGCTCCAATTGCACCGCTATTAGGCATGTTAATCATAATTTCTGTTGAACTTTGTTCATCAGGGTCATCATATTTGCCAAAATCACATGTTGCTGCTGTAAGGAAAAAATAATTTTGATTTTTCAATTGCGGGATTGTAGATGCTTTTTCAAAAACATATTCATGTGCCCATGTGTTTGGATTTCCATGGCCAATCCAGTTCAAAATTAATGTTCCATTGTTTATTGCACTAATAATTGCTTTGTTAACATCCGGCTTTCTTCTTCCCAATCCAGTGTATACTGTTGGATAAGCAGCTAAATAAATTTTATTCTGTGTAAAATATTTTGGAACTTTATCTGATAAATTTTCTGATTGACTTGTATGCATACTACCGTCATCTCGTCCTACAGCTTGAGGACCATCATCTGCTACCAATGTGATTGTTGAACGCCAGATTCCTCTTTCAAGATTATTTTCATAATCAATAATTTTATTTACTACAGATTCTGCATCTATTTCTGATTGAACATTTAATCTTCCTATTGCCAAATCAGCTTTTTTATCAATACCTGATACTCTCGCATAATAATCATCCATTACATATGATGCAATCTCATCCAAAGATTCTGCAGTTTGATAAGTGGGGACAAAATTTTTGTCTACACTTTCTTTAATTGTATTTAGATAATCATAATCTCCATCACCAAACAAGAGAACATAAAATGGTTTTGTCTGCCAGTTATCATAAGCATATTTTAAAAAATTTCTTATAGCAGTAGGATCAAGCAGACCCCCAGAAAATTCATTCATAATATCATCAACATAATAGATTGAAGTTGTTAATCTATACGGAGATTGATTTGCTCGATAGTTTGCATATCGTTCTACTTGATTGCGGAAAAATTTATTGGAGATAATTATTAATTCACTTCCTGAAATGTTACTTGTAATATCAGTAATATTTATGCTAATTGCATTTTGAGGTGTCTTGAAAGCATTAGGATTTACAGCAATATATTTAGAAACTTTGTTTTTTACCTCACTCGACTGGAATCTAATTTCTCCTCCGCTTATATAAGCTCCATCAATAAATTTAACATCCCAGCTGTCTGTTACATCAAATACGAAAATATTGCTGTTAGAAAAATTTGTAACCCTGTATTCAATAATTCCTGTTGTATCTTTAGAAAAGAAAAGTAAATAATCACCAGCTGCTTCTAATTTTCTTTTATATTCAATTTCAAAATAATCAAGATAAACTTTAATACCACTCGACATAGTATTTATCGAAATCTTTAAGTTGCTTCTTTCATCTGTAAGAGTTCCGTCATAATAAGCAGTCCCAAAATCTGCACGGCCATAATAATAATCATAAATTCTCGAGATTGAACCGCTGTAAATTTGTTTATTGCTTTCACTGATTGAATAATTCACAATTGAACTGGAAGTATTAATTAATCTAAAATTATAATTCACTCTTGAATTTGGTAGAATTCCTGTTAATGTTGTTATATAATTTCTGCTGTTTCTTGAACCGCTGAATTCATCACCAAAATATTCTCTTCCTGATGGTCCTACTTTTACACTGTCTTTATCATTACTTTTATATGCAAATGTAAATTGCTGCTGATAAACATTTGATAAGTTCAAAGACGATTTCAAAGAAACTCTTTTTCCTGTATTCTTACCAAAAGTTAACCAGTAATAACTTTTCTTTGTGTATGGATGCTTTACTCTAATTATTTTTCTTACATTTGAGTCATATTCCCATGCCTCAGTATTTCTTCCATAAAATAGAATATAATCAGATTGATCAAATTTGCCATCATTTTCTCCTACTGCATAAACTGCAACTTCTTTAAGACCAATATTATCCTGAGTTAAATAATTTTCAGGAAGTGCATAACCACATATACTGAAAATCTGAATTGTTCTCGGGTCAATAGTATTTACATCAATTCCTAAACTCTGCAAGAAATTTCTATCAATTTTATAAATGCCTTCTTCAGGGATTTCAAATCTATACCAAGTTCCACTTGAAAGAACTGATTTTGAGCTCTTCAATAATTTTGTTTCTGGAATTCCCCAGTATTTAGCAACATCCCAATTCAATATTACATTGCGAAGAAAATCTTCTTTTACTAATACTGAATTTTCCCGAACTTGACTATAGTTCACACTAACAACAATTTTTTTATATACTCTTGTAATTTTTTTCTGTTTATCTACCTGAAGCGGAAAAATTCTGATTGATTGGACAGGAAGATTTCTAATTAAACCATACTCTCCAAAAGCTACCAAATCATTATTAAGCAAATTATTATTTGAGAAATAAATTAGAGAATCTCTGCTTGTTAAATTTTTAGGAATAAAAATTCCTGAGAAATCTTCATATTCAGAAGAAATAATTTGAATAGTATTTCCAAATTCAGAAGGAACACCAAGATTAACTTCACGAACAGGTAATTTTGGACTTTCATCTTTAGAAATAAAATCTATGAAAGTATTAGGTATCAAAAGCGTTAAAAACTTTTCACCATTTAAATAAATAAATGAAGTATCTAAAATAATTGGTGTATACTCAAAAACAATTGAATTTGAATTCGAGGAGAGAACCTTTATATCTTGAGTGTGAACAACTGTATTTAAAATAAAAAGGAGAAATATTATAGAGAATTTTGTTTTCATTAGAACTAATTTCTTATTGATTAAGTTTTTCCAACTTTAGTTCATTAAAAGTAAATAAACTCTCTATAATATATCTCCATAAATTTGGTGACAAATTTAGACAAAATGAATGTTACTTGTCAAGCTAATAATTCTTAAAGTCCAAGTAATTCTTTATTCTTTTTCATAGCATCAATACAAAACTGAATATGTTCTTCGAGCGGGATTCCTAATTCTTGTGCACCTTTAATAATGTCCTCTCTACTAACAGCTCTTGCAAAAGCTTTATCCTTCATCTTTTTAATTACAGATTTTACTTCAACTTCATCAATAGTTTTTGATGGTCTTACATATGCAACTGCAGTTAAAAAGCCGGCAAGTTCGTCACAGGCAAACAAAACTTTTTTCAACAAAGTATCTCTGGGAATATTTGTATAATCTGCATGAGACAATATTGCATCAATAAAATCTTGTTCGAATCCTAATTGTTTTAAAATTTCTGCACCTTTGTAAGGATGTTCTTCAGCAGTGGGATATTTTTCATAATCAAAATCATGAAGAAGTGCAACATTGCCCCAATATTCAACATCTTCACCAAATTTTTCAGCATATGCACGGACACAAGATTCAACAGCATAAGCATGTTTGATGAGATTTTCGCTTTTGGTATACTCTTTTAATAAATTAAGACAGTAATTTCGATTGTGCATTAAATCATCTTTCATAACAAACTCATTTTTGTTTATGTTATTTTACACGAAGGACAATATTTGCATATAACACATTCTTCACATTTTGGTCTTCGTGCTATGCAAACTTTTCTTCCATGATTAATTAAAAGATTTGAAGAAACAATCCAGTATTTTTCAGGAAGTAATTCTTTTAGCTTAAACTCGATTTTAATCGGGTCACTTGTATCAACAAATCCAAGTAGATTAGTTAATCTTGTCACATGAGTATCAACTGCAATTGAAGGAATATTAAAAGCATTCCCTGCTACAACTGATGCTGTTTTTCTTCCTACACCTGGCAATTTTACGAGTTCATCAAAATCTTCTGGAACCTTACCTTTATATTTTTCAACAAGAGCTGAACAGCATTTTATAATACTTTTTGTTTTCTGCTTATAAAATCCAGTAGAATAAATGTCTTTTTCAATTTCTTCAGGAGAAACACTTAAAAAATCTTGAGGTTTTTTGTATTTCTTGAACAAATCTTTTGTAACTAAGTTTACTCTTTCATCAGTGCATTGTGCTGAAAGAATTGTAGCAATTAATAATTGAAATGGATTTGAGTAATTAAGTGCTGTTTTTGCATTAGGATATTCTTTCAGAAGTAATTCAATTATTTTTTTAATTCGTTTTTTTTCTTCTTCTAAGTTATCTGCCATTAAGAAATTCGTTTTAATTATTTTTAATCAGTTCAAATTGATATTCAAAATTTTTTACAAGAAAAATTAATTCTGATGTCTTTTGTATAAATTTTTATAGAATTATTTGTTAATCAACATAAGAATTAACTCTCACAGCATTTTTAACAAAGTTAACTTGTTTGTAGCGCATACGGGATTCCTCCAAAGGAGTCCCTTTGGGAGAACCCGTGATCTCCGCCTTCATTCGTAGCGCATACGGGATTCCTCCAAAGGAGTCCCTTCGGGAGAACCCGTGATCTCCACCTTCTTTCGTAGCGCATACGGGATTCCTCCAAAAGGAGTCCCTTTGGGAGAACCCGTGATCTCCACCTTCTTTCGTAGCGCATACGGGATTCGAACCCGTGATCTCCGCCTTGAGAGGGCGGCGTCCTAAACCACTAGACGAATGCGCCATCTTTATATTATCCCTTTCTCCTTTAACCATTTGTATCCTTCTATAGTCTTGAAATATCTTTCCCTATTCATTGCTTCTTTCCTTGTTTCATATTCTTCATAATAATGTATTTCATACGGCAGATGTCCTTTTGTATATCTCATTTTCCCTGAATTATGTTCTCTTAATCTTTTCTCAATATCTGCTGTTGAACCGTAATAATATGTACCATCTCTTTTGCTCTTTAATATATATACAAAATACATTTCTATTTTTTTATTTTTTTACTTCGTAGCGCATACGGGATTCCTCCAAAGGAGTCCCTTCGGGAGAACCCGTGATCTCCGCCTTGAGAGGGCGGCGTCCTAAACCACTAGACGAATGCGCCATCTTTATATTATCCCTTTCTCCTTTAACCATCTGTATCCTTCTATAGTCTTGAAATATCTTTCCCTATTCATTGCTTCTTTCCTTGTTTCATATTCTTCATAGTAATGTATTTCATACGGCAGATGTCCTTTTGTATATCTCACTTTCCCCGAATTATGCACTCTTAATCTTTTCTCAATATCTGCTGTTGAACCGTAATAATATGTACCATCTCTTTTGCTCTTTAATATATATACAAAATACATTTCTATTTTTTTATTTTTTTACTTCGTAGCGCATACGGGATTCCTCCAAAGGAGTCCCTTCGGGAGAACCCGTGATCTCCGCCTTGAGAGGGCGGCGTCCTAAACCACTAGACGAATGCGCCAAAAAATCTAAAACAAAAATAGATTTACTCTTTTATAATATCAATTTTTGAAAAAACAAAACTATAATTCAAACTCTTCTAATAATTTTGATATTTCATTTAATTCATCTTCTGAAAGTACATAACCATCTGCTTTAATATTTTCCATAACTTGTTCACTTCTACGAGCTCCCACAATAGCAGAAGTTACAGCTTTATTCATCAATACCCAGGCAACTGCAAGATTACCAACAGTTTTATTCGACTTTTCTGCAATAGGTTTTAGCTTTTCTACAAATGCTAATGCTTTTGAAAGATATGGTTCCTGAAAATATTTATTTTTTCTACGCCAATCATCTTCTGCAATTTTATTAATATCAAATTTACCTGTTAATAATCCTGCTTGCATAGGACTATATACAACTACTCCAATTTCATTTTGAAGGCAATATGGCAAAATTTCTTTTTCAATATCCCTTCTTAATAAACTGTATGGTGGTTGTAAAGATTGCACACGTTCGATCTCCATACATTTCTTAAGCAAAGGCACATCAAAATTACAAACACCTATAAATTTTACTTTCCCTTCTTTTTTCAATTCTACCATTGTACCCCACGAGTCTTCCACTGGAGTATTAGGGTCAGGCCAATGAAATTGATATAAGTCAATATAGTCAGTCTGAAGTCTTCGTAAACTTTCCTCAATTTCTTTTCTTATACTTTCTGGTTTAAGATTAACCACAGCATTTCCTTTACCATCATTTATCATTCCGCATTTTGTTGCAATAAAAACTTCATGTCTAATTCCTTTAACGGCTTTACCTACAACTTCTTCAGAATGGCCAAATCCATAAACTGCTGCAGTATCAATCCAATTTATGCCATTATCAATTGCAGTATGAATAGCTTTAATAGATTCATCATCATCTACTTTTCCCCAGCCATATTGCCAGGGACCACCAATTGCCCATGCCCCAAATCCAATTATGGTAATGAAGGGACCGTTTTTACCAAGTTGGCGTTTATTCATTTTTTTGTCTCCATAATTTTTTAGAATTATATAAATAATTTATCCTTTAGCTTATGTGTATAATTTCTACTAGCATAAATTTCTTCATCACAATCAATCATTGTAATTTTCATTTTTTGATTAAACCATTTTTCAATTTTTTGAATATATTGAATATTGATAATCGCCTTTCTATGAACACGAATAAATTTATCTCCCGGTAAAATCTCTTCCCACTTTTTCAATGACTTTCTTACTGGTATAAAATTTTTAGAATTGAGATATACTTTTGAATAAATATTATCAGCAATTATACACTCTATTGAATTTAAATCCAATTTCTCTATTTGATTATTACACTTAACAAATACAAAAACATTATTTGATTTTTTTAATAATGTTTGACTCAACAATTTACTTTTATCCAATCTAACCTTAATAGCTTTCAACAATTCATCTACTTTGAATGGTTTTGTGATATAATCATCGGCTCCTAATTCCATACCTTTTCTTAAATCTTCTCTTTCAGCTTTAGCTGTTAAAAATATAAATGGGACTGAAAATAATTCACTTTTGTTGCGGACAATTTTTAATATTTTGTAACCATCTATATCGTTCATCATTATATCACACAATATTATATCAGGTTTTGTTTGTTCTGTCATTAGCAAACCTTCTTTCCCATTTTCAGCTGAATAAGCTTGATAGTCATATTTGGAAAGAACAATTTTGAGGTTTTCGCATAAATTTTTATCATCATCTATAATAAGCACTTTCTTCATACAAATAAACTAAAAATGATATAATTGATTAAATATATTTAAAAAAGTTCGGTATCTATTTAAGAAAAATTCCTCATATAAAAGATAGGACATTTTAATGGTGTTATTAATTACTTCCAATTTTTCTAAAATTAAAAGGCAAAAAAGATGTCATTTTAGATAAGAACGAATTTTGCTGCCCCGCCAGGGCTCGAACCTGGAGACTTCTGATCCAGAGTCAGACGTGTTGCCAATTACACCACGGGGCAATTTTACAATGCAAAATTAATCAAGTTTATTCAAGGAACCAAAATTTTTGTCAGTATTAATTTTATCTTCCAATCTTCTCAATCAATTCTTTTAAAAACTTATTTTTTTTACTACTTCCTTTATTTAGCTAAATTATAACTCACATTATTCATAGAATTAGAGTATTCATATTACATAATCATTTCATAGTTCTTTAATAAATCTAATTGATTTTTATTACATATTGAAAAATATAAAACCATGCATATAATTATTAAAAAAGTTTCCCCATCGTAACAGTAAATACAAAAATTACCGAAGGAATTACTCTTCAATTTTATTTAGAACTTTATAAATCATTAATTAACAAATAATTTTTATAATATCACTGCATTTTTCTAACATTAAGCCAGAATGGATTATCATTTACATCCCAGATAGTCCCATTATGTTCTACAATTTTTATTCTTCCTAAAGTAGATTGTTCATTAATTCCTGAATGATTTACCCAATCCCATGCGTAAGCTCCAGTTGATTTATAATTTGATACAATTAAATTCCATGTCACACCATTATCTAAGCTATAGTAAATATCTACATAAGATATTGCATAAGAAGTCCATTTGATAATCATTGGATATCTATCTTGATTATCAATTGTAAAGTAATCTAATTGATTTGGGAAATCAATTCGTAATTTCTTGCTTGAATGAATTGAGAAATAACCATCAGTCTCATCAATTGCAGTAACTCCTTCATCTGCAGAAGAAATTCTGATTTTACAATTATCAGAACTATCGGGTCGAACTAAATCTTTATGACCCGGTGCCCAGACAAAAATACCATCATTCTCAGTACTTTCAGCCCCTGGGACTGTATACCAGCTTCCTCCACCATTTGTTGACCATTCAATTTTTACTTTCTTAATATTATTGGCATTCCATCTAATTTCATAAGGATGATAATTTTGCTCATCCGAAGTTGAAACATTTTGTTTTGAGGCTAACCATTGTTCACCTCCATTGGGAACAAGAATTTTAATTTGTGGTGCTGGTTTAATCTTAAATACTCCATCAGAATAATCCATTGGCGTACCATCAACAGCATCACTAATTCTGATTACATAGTTATCTGAAATAACAGAAAAACTTGCTTCATACGAGCGAATACCATTTCCTTCATCCGTTCCAGATACACTATCAACAAGAACTATCCAGTCATAAACGGAAGTAGAATTATATGGATTAAATTCAATCTTAACATATTCTATCCCTGTAGATTTCCATTTGATTTTGAATTTTTCTCCAGATAGCAATTCCACTCCTGAATAAGGATAAACAACTTCAATAGATTGACTTGGCTGTATAGTAAAAGTAGCATTACTTTCATCTGATGGTTCCCCATCTACGGCATCTCTAACTCTTACTTTACATTGTGTTGAATTTACTGTTGGAACAGGATTCCACTCATAAGAACCTGAGCTTGAAATATTTTGAGCAATAGGAATCCATGTTAAACCATTATTAATTGTGTAATCAATATTAACACTATTTATTCCTTTAGAATCCCATGTAATATTCTTTGAAGTTCCAGATTGCCATTTTTCTCCTCCGTTAGGAGATATAATTCTTATAGATTGAACCACCTGATTTGATATCTGGAAATTATTATCGGATAAATCATAAGGAACACCATCATCGGCATCACTAATTTTTATTTTACATTGGTTAGAATTTGTATTTGGAATATCATTCCATAAATATGAACCAATACTTGGAATGCTATTTACTATAGTAATCCATGTCCCGCCGCCATCAGTTGTATATTCTATTTTAACATTTTTAATATTTTCTGATTCCCATCTAATTTCTTCAGGTGTGCCGTAATTCCAGCTTTCTCCACCATTTGGTTCTAATACTTTTATTCTTGGTTCTGGCTCAATTGAGAAAAATTGATCACTTTCATCTGAAGGATATCCATCCTGTGCATCACTAATTCTAATTTTACAATTTGTTGATGCTGTGCTCGGAACTATTGCCCAATTATAAAATCCTGTACTTGGCGTGCTGTTTACAATTGTGTTCCATGAAATTCCATTATTAGTAGTATATTCGATTTTTACATTGGAAATTCCTGCTGCATCCCATGTTATATTGAATGAAGCACCAGCTGTTAATTTTTCACCTCCATTTGGACTTGTTACCCTTATTAATTGATTGCCTTTATTAATAATTGTAAACACATCATCTGAAACATCTGCTGGAATACCATCATCAGCATCACTAATTTTTACTTTGCACAAAAGTGAACTTACATTAGGTATTTGGTTCCAGCTATATACTCCATCACTTTCTGTTCTATCTACAACTAAATCCCAGGTAGCACCATTATTTGTTGTATATTCAATTTTTACATACTTGATATTTGTTGATACCCATTTAATATTGTCACTCGAACCAGCATACCATTCTTCTCCACCATTTGGAGTTAATACAGTAATCTTAGGTTCAGGTGTAACAGTAAATGTTCCATCACTTTCATCAAGTGGTGAACCTATGTCGTAATCAAAAATTCTTATTTTATATTGACTTGAAGGTACGGTAAAACTTGCTGGATATTTTCCATTAGAAGGAGTTTTTTCTATAATCATATCCCAGGTAATTCCATTATTTGCAGAAACCATTATTGTAACATTTTCAACTCCAACAGATTGCCATCTAATTGTATCAATCACTCCAGCTGGCCAAGATTCACCGCCGTTTGGATACAAAACTTTAATTTCAGGTCGAGGAACTATTTTAAAGACTTTGTCACTTTGTGCTACTGGATCGCCATCCTCTGCATCACTAATTCTTACAAGACATTGTGTTGATAATGTATTTGGAACATTCCATTCATAAGCTCCTGTGTTTGGCAAATTATTAATTATTTCATCCCATGTTAAACCATTATTCGAAGAATATTCTATATTAACTTTTTTGATACCTACTGATGACCATGTTATATTTTGAGAAGTACCAGCCTGCCATCTTTCGCCTCCATTTGGGCTTATAATTTTAATTGATTGACTTACTTGATTAGTAATTTCAAATGTCTCATCTGAAACATCCCATGGTTCACCATCTTTTGCATCATAAATTCGTATTTTGCACAATTTTGAATTTACATTTGGAACTTGCTTCCATTCATAAAAACCTACACTTGGATATGACTCAATTATTGTATTCCAATTATAACCATTGTTTGTTGTATATGCTATTTTAACATTTTCAATATTTTCAGATACCCATTCAATTTTTTGAGATGAACCTGCAAGCCAGATTTCTTTCCCATTTGGTGTAATCACAGTTATCTTTGGTTCAGGTAAAATATTAAAAGGTTTTTCACTTTCTGCTGATGGTATTCCATCCTTAGCATCTTTAATTCTTACTTTGGCTAATGTTGAGGGGGTATTTGGAATTGGTTCCCAGTAATAAATTCCAGTATTTTTTTTATCTGTTGTTATATAATTCCAGTGATTACCATTATCAGTTGTATATTCAATAATCACAGAATCAATTCCAGTACTGAACCATTTTATTTGTTTTGAAGAACCGGCTTCCCATTCTTCGCCACCATTTGGAGATGTGATTTTTAAGCTTTCATTTGTACTTCGAATAATGCTGAATACATCATCACTTTCATCAGAAGTTGAGCCATCAACTGATGCAATTCTTATTTTACATTGCGTTGAAATTGTACTTGGAACCGGAAACCAGGCATAAACGCCTAAATTCTTCAAACTATCAGCTATTAAATTCCAACTTATCCCATTATCAATCGAATATAAAATTTTAATAAGCGAGGTTGTTTTTCCGCTCCATTTGATATCAAACGAACTACCTTCCACAATGGACTCGCCACCGTTCGGGGATAATAATTTTAATTGAGTGGTTATATTTTCTCCTTCAGGTCCAGTAATATCACTTTCTTCTTTTAATTTGCATGAAGAAAGCAAAACTAATAATGATATTAGAATTGTTAATGTCTTTTTCATTTTCCCCCCGGCAACAATTTATAGCCTTATGTTTGAAACAAATTTAATAAATAAACTTATTTTAATTAAGTAAAATCTTACATAAATTGTGCCTGCAATCAAATGTATTTTTCATAATTCATAATCGAATATTTATCTAATTTTTTTAATAATAAAGTCATCATGATGCAATTACTAAAAAAAATTTCAGGATACTGTTACAAAAGCATTTGCATAAAAGATAGATTAATTTCTTACATGTCAATTTTACTTTTTTTATTCTTATCGAATCAAAAAACTCAAGCCCAATCATTTTTATTCCAGAATGAAATTGGTTCATTTAATTCTGCTTATGCTTTTAGTATTAATCCCTCTGGTTTTATTTATGTATCAGATGTGGCAGAAAATGAAATAATAAAATTAGATACTCTTGGGAACTCATTAAAAACTTTTGGGGGATATGGATTCGACAATAATTCTTTCGATTTCCCAATAGATATTACTGCCACAACCTTAAATGTTTATGTAGCAGATAAATTTAATGATAGAATTCAAATTTTCGATAAAGACCTGAATTATATTTCTTCACTTTCAGCTAATTCAATTGAAAATGACTTTTATAAATTTCGATATCCATCTGGAACAGGAATCTCAAGTCAGGGTGACATTTTTCTAATTGATTCTGATAATTCAAGGATTTTAAAATTTACATCTACAGGAAAATTTTTAACAGAGATAGGAAGCAGAGAATCCGGTGATTTTGCTCTGCAGAATCCAAGGGCACTCTCAATAATTGACAATAAAATTTTAGTAATAGATAATAATTTTCTTCTGATTTATGACCTTTTTGGCAACAACATTTCTAAATTAAAATTTCAAGAACAACTTATTAATATTAATTCATCATTTTCTGGAATTAGCCTTTGCTCACAAAAAATGATTTATTATTCTTTATCAAAAAATAATTTACAGAGTCTTGAGTTTAAAATTTTTGACCCTCAGATTGAAGATTTAATAACAGACTGCTTAATATTCAACCAAAAATTGTACTTACTAACTCCAAAAAAAATTTTGATTTATAAAATTATATCAGAATAATTTTGAGACTGAGAATCAAACTGCTCATATTTATTTTAATTTCAATTTGGTATGCAGGAATTTTTTTTGAATGCCTGACAAAACTTTATCCTGAGTCAATCATAATTTTTCCATTTATTAAAAAAACATATTCACTAATTTGTCATCAAGAACATGGAAAATTAATAGAACTTAACTGCGGGCATTTACTTGTTTGTTCAAGATGCACTGGAATTTATTCTGGCATTTTACTTTTATCAATTGTAAATCTTTTTATTAAGAAAGAGCTACACACAAATCTCAAGTTTCTTTTTATGTCTGCAATTCTAATAATAATTGATATTTTACTTGTATCACTAAATATTTATAGTTATTCAAAAACTATAGCATTTGTAACCGGTTTATTTTTTGGTTCAGTTCTATTTTTATATTTTTACAAAAGCTTGATAAATCTTTTTAATGAAATTCAATTAGATAAATGAGAAAATATATATCATCATTCGTTTGTGGATTTGGAGCAGGAGTTCTGCAGGTTGTTCCACTTGTTAAAAGTTTTTCATGTTGTTTAATTATACCAGCGGCTTCTTTCATTGCTATTTTGCTTGATAGGAAAGCAAATCGCATTACAACAAAAACTCAAATGAAACATGCCGTAATGATTGGATTAATGACAGGAATTTATGCCGCATTATTTGGTTCTCTATTTGATATCATAATAACATTTATTACAAGAAATAATGATGTAGTTGCAATGTTTCCTGAACTTCAAAAAATGGTCAACAATTTTCCTTTAAGTGAAGAAATCCGCAACGAAGTAATAAAATTATTTCAAATTGTTCGTAACGATATAATTGAACACGGATTTTCATTTCTTTATACACTTTCAGTAATAATTAATAATTTTCTTATTGATACAATTTTTGGAATAGTTGGCGGATTAATTGGTGCTCAAATAATAAACAGTAAAATAAGTGAAGAATAAAAAATGATATCAGCATTAATCTTTGCAGCTCATCTAATTTTTATAACGGTAATATTTACAAAAAAGTGGCAGGAAGAATCATTAAGTGCCGCATTAATAAATGTTGCTTTAATTATTATTCTTTTTTCTGTTGGATGGTCAATTTCTACAACAATTGTAAAAATATTTTTTGATAGCAAAGGGCTTGGAATTCATTTTGATGCAGACACAATTTCTTTAACACTTCTTTCAATTGCTGAATTTTTCTTTTATCGTTTTTATTATAAAGAAGAAAAGGTTACTGAAGACGATAAGGAAATGTAATAATTGCTGTTTGTTCTACTTGCTTTGCATTTGGAGGAAGCGGTTCAAATCTCCATTGACGCAATGAATTAATTGCAGCCATTTCCAATCTTGCATCAGCTTTAATCAATGGAAATATTTTCCCAACTGTTCCATCCGGCAGAATTGTAAATTTTAATTTAACATCAATTTCTTTGGAAACACCTTCTGGATATTCTGGCAATGTATAACTATAAATTTTTCGAATTCCTTTTCCACCAAAATCAAGTTCAAAACCAAAACCGCCTACACCTTCACCTGCATCTTCTGTACCTCTTGCTTTCTGCTGATTTGAATTCAGTGGTTTAATCTTTTCTGGATTTAAATCCTTTTGATTTTTCTTATCAGTTTTTGCAATTAAATTTTCTTCATCAGAATTTTTTGCTTTAGGAAGTTCAACCTTTTGCTGTTCATCTTTCTTCGTTATCTCTTGCTTAGGTTGTGACTGCTGAGTTTCAATATCCTGTCCTAAAGGACCAACACTTCCAGCATTCATCCCGCTACCAAATCCAATTGTAACATAATCATCTTCTTCGAGACCTACAGATAAATTTATAAAAGCAAATACAATAATGATTATTGTATGAATAATAAATGAAATTATGTAAGAAATATTTCTTGGATTTTTATTCATAATTAAAATGTCTCTTTTTCTGTTTCAATTGTAAATCTATCAATTCCAATTCCTTTGGCAGCATCAATTACTCGAATTACTAAATCAATTTTAACAGATTTATCTGCACGAATAATTAAATTATTTTCATTTGTTTTTTGTTTATTTAATTCAAGCTTACCTGCAAGTTTGTCAATTCCAACTTCTTCGTTGCCTAAAAAAATTCTACCCTGTTCTGTAATTGTTACAATCATTTTTGATGGAGCTGCCTGTTCGTTGTTTTTGGCTCCTGGCAATTTTACTTTCACACCCGTTTGAATTACAAATTGAGATGTTAACAGAAAAAATATCAACAGAAGCATTACAATATCCGTAAGCGATGAATAAGCAAATATGCTTAATGGTTTATTTGTAGTTTCAAATTTCATTTTAAGCCCCTATAAATTTATTTCTTCTTCGTCATCATATGCAGGCTGCTTTGATGTATCATCAAGCAAATCAATTATATCATTTGTGATTAGTTCTATGTCCATTACTAATTTATTAATTGCACTTACAAAATAATTATAAAATGCAAGAGCGGGAATTCCAACAATCAAACCAAATGCGGTTGTAATTAATGCTTCCCAAATTCCGCCAGCCAAATCTGCAGGATTTGCAGAACCCTGAAGTTCCTGTATTTTCATAAATGCACCAATCATACCTGTTACTGTTCCTAAAAATCCGAGCAATGGAGCAATACCAGAAATTGTAGCCAATATTGAAAGACCTTTTTCAAGTTTGCCAATTTCCTGTCTTCCTGCACTTTCAATTGCTTCTACAACTCTTTGATGACCAAACCTAAACTTCTTCAATCCCTTCCTTACAATATTTGAAACTGGGGTTCTTTCCTGCAAACAAAAATTTATTGCTCCTTCAATGTCTTTCTTTTTAAGCATTGCTCTAATTTTAATCAAAAATGCAGGAACATTCACTTTAGCTTTTCTCAATACAATAAATTTTTCAATAATTACTGCAAGAGCAATTATTGAACATATCAGGATAAAATACATTACCCATCCACCTTTCAGGAAAATTGAAAGTAAATCCATATTAACCTTCCGATTTTGTTAGAAATTATTTTTAGAAGAAAATTCTTTTGCTTCTTCAAGTGATTTAAAAGAACCAATTCTTACTCTATACCATAATCCTCCTTTTTCAGGAAGATTAGCTATCAATACAAAAGCATCATAACCTTCTCTTCTTAATCTTTTTACTTCTTGTTCAGCTTTAAGTTTATTTCTCCAAGATGAAACCTGTACATTATAAGTCTTACCATCAAAATAAATTGTCCTGTTTACACGCGTATCATTCAAAATGTTTCTATACAATGTTTCATCTGAAGGTTTTATAATTTCTTCTTTTGGCTCTTCTAATTTTTGTTCGGACTTTTTAACCGAAGGCAACACTGGAACTCTTGGGAAATCACTTTCTTCTGGAATAACTGTTTGCTCCTGCGGCAAAGATGCAATTACTTGTTCACGATTTTGAGATGTATCTAATTTCGGTTCTTCATTAGAAATTGTATTCTTGGTTTCTAATTTTTTATTCGGCAAAAGAAGATAAATTATCATACCTGCTATAACCACAAAAGAAAAGAACAAAATCAAAAAAGTTTTCCCAAAAGTTTTGTTTTCATTTTTGTATCCATATTCCTGTGAAATATATTTTCTTTCATCATCATAAGTGTGAGTTCTTGAAAATTCTTTTCTGTCAAATTGATTTTCATCTGCTTCGACAAATTCATATTTCTTTCTACTGTATTGATTTTCTGAATAGATTAATTCTTTGGTTGTTTCTTCAATTTCTTTTTTTATCGTTTTTTCTAATTCTTCAAATAATTTTGATGACAGCGGCTTTGTTGTTTTTAATATATCATCAACTTTTTCATTCTTTATGCTCGATTTATTTTCATAAAAATCAAAGTCCTCTTCTAATTCAGTTCTATATTCAAAATCTTTATTATAAGATTCCAGTTCTTCTCTTAATTCGTCACCCCAGTTCCACTCAATTTTTTCTGGTATTTTTTTCTTAAGACCAAGATAACTTTCTTCTTTTTTCTCCCGCTCAAATTTATCTTCTTTCTCTGTTCCTGAATTTTTATCTTCAATATTAATTTCAGAACGAATCCACGATTCATCTTCAATAATATTCAATCTATCAGCATCATTATCTTTTCTGTGTTTCCCAAGTTCAATCTCAATTTCTTTTGTTTCATCTTCTTTTTGATCTTCTATCTCTTCCTGCTTTTCCAAATCTAAATTTTCTTTTGGTTTATAATCTTCGAGCAATTCTGTTGGAGTTAATTCAGAAGGACTTTCATTGTCATCATTAATTTTTTCATCAGACTTTTCAATATCGAGAAGAGTTTTTGCTATATCATTTGCAATAAAATCTTCGTTCTCGATTGGTATGCTCTTTTCAAATTCCAAATCTGATGTTAATTCCGATAATTTTTGTTGAGCAGAAACATCTTTTTGTTCTTCTAATATTCTGCTGTATTCTTCCATCAAATTAAAATTCGGAAGATGTTCAGCTTCAGAAATTAATTCGTTAACTCTTTCTTCAATAGATTTTCTTAAAAAAATATATGAGGCTTCTGCATTGTCTTCTAATTTATCAGATAATGGAAGATAAGGTTTGCCTACACCTATACTGAAAATATCATCACTAATTTCATCTTTTTTGGTTGTTAATTCTGATTTTTTTTCTTCAGGCAATTCAAGACTTAAAAAAATATGCTTTAATTCTCCGTCAACAACTTCATCCAAAGTAGAAAAGATAATTTCAGAAGAAATTTCGTCACTTTGAGTTTTTTTTAATTGAAAAAATCCTAAGCCTGGAATTTTAATTGTTAAATCGGGAGTTAACAGGTCAGCAATTCTCGAAATGAAAATATCGTATGCTAATTCCTTTTCGGAAACAGAAACACCCAACACCTCTGCTACTTTTGTTTGCAATTCACTTTTTGTCATCTTCACTTTTTCAATGTTATTGCCATCGATATTCAATTCCCAAAATTATATCAAAAGGTTTTTCTCGATATCCTTCAAACACAAAATTACTTTTATTAAAAATATTATGAAAGTCTGCTCTTAAAGATAAACTTTTAAATATATCATACATTAAACTTGCCGAGAAATCGTGATAATCAGGAATCAATTTTTTATTCATTGAGTCTGCATAATAATCCTTATAAAATTTGTATTTGATTTTAAATCCCAATCCAAAATAAAAATTATATCCGTAGGAAATATTTAATTGATAAAGAGGATTGTAAGGAATGTAATTATCACTTTTATCTTTAACTTGATTAATCATAAAACTAAAATCTAAAAAACCGTAAAATGAAGAATTAAATAAAATATCGGTTCCAATTGAATAAGATTTTACTTCATCAACTGAATAAATATTGAAGAAACCTTTTTTTATTCTATCTTCAAAGAATGGATAATGATTGATTGTTCTATAATTACCCCACAATTTAACTGTTAATAAATTTTCATAATCATATTTAAGAGATGCATTTAAGTTGAATGGGACTTTCATAAAAACATTGTCAATGGAATCATTATTCATATAAATATTTTTATTTAATAAATCATTGATTGAATAAAATTCAGTATGCGGTGTAAACTCTGCTTTCAATGTTAATCCATTATATAATTTTACTTCTGCCGATGCAAAAGGAGAAAAGAATTTATCATCATTATTCTTTGAATAGTTAACTCCAAAGTTTAGTATAATATTTTTCAAAGAATATAATTTTGAATAAGCTTCGAGTTCATAATAGCTGTAATTATCAATACCGCTCAAATTATTTTCAAGAAATTGTTTTTTGTATAAAGCTTTAGTTCCAAGTGTAAATTGTTTTGCTTTTGTTTCAAAATAACCTGAGCCTGATAATAATTTTTCTTTCAGAGAATTTTTGATGGTTAATAAATTTACTTGCAAATTTAATCCTGCATTAATCCATTTATTGTAATTATTCGAAAAAGAAAAATTGCCATTAGTTCTAAAATTTTCTCTTAATGAATCCTGCGCAAGTGAACCAAAAAATTTGTATGAATCTCTAAAATATTTTCCGTTCAATTTTATTTCGCTGCCGGGAAGAAAATCTGATTTAGTGCTGACAAATAAATTATTTTCAAGATTAACACCTGAAGAATTGTATCCTGAATATGGTATATATTCTTTGATATTCAAACCCCACACATCAGCATGCAGTAAATAATAATTCATTGATTTATTAAGATGAAGTTCGCCAACTGGATAAGTATATTTTCCTAAACCGACATAAATATTTCCAAAATAAGAATTGTTCAAATCATCAACAGAAGGTATAATTGGTTTTGGAACTGCAGATATTAAAAGGGGCAGTTCTTCTGGCGAATAGCGCGGCATCAAAAAATCTTCCGATACAATTCCAATGAAATCTGCTTTTTTCTTTTCAACAGTTTGAACATCAATTTTTTGTCTTCCAGTTATTACAAAATCTGGCAGTTCAACATCTTTTTGTTCAGTTTGTGCAATAAGAATAATGTTTGCGATGAATATTGTAATAAAAATTTTTTTCATAGTTGTTTTAACTTTTTGTTAGCTTCAATTGCGTATTCACCTTTGGGATGTCTGATAAGAACAGCTTTATACATTTCACGAGCAAGTTTTTTGTCATTTAATTTAACATAACAATCACCAAGTCTAAGCAGTGATTTCGTATACCATTCATCATAAGCAGAAAAAATTGACCTTACTCTAACGAAAGCAGAAATTGCTTCGTTAATTTTATTTTGGTTAAACAATGCCAATCCATAGTAATATTGAGCTTGAGCACCAATATCATCAATTCTATTTTCTGCAGCTTCTTTTAATAACTGAATAGCATTTTCATAATTTCCTTTATTAAGTTCAAGTATTCCTAATTCAACTTTTGATTTTGCTGCAAAGATATTTCCTTCATAATAAGTAATTATTTGCTCAAAAGTTGAATAAGCTGCTTTCAAATTGTTATCTTTTATTTCAGCTACACCTCTTAAATACAAAAGTTCAGGGACTCTGTTGGAAGTTGGCATTGCATCAATCGAAGAATTCAAAACCTGAATTGCAGAAGCATATTGTTTCTTATTAGAAAAAATGTTAGCCAATTCAATTGCAGCAGAAATTCCTATATCGGATTTTTTTGAAATCTCTAAAACTTTACTAAAGTTTTCTATAGCTTCACTTTCCTTTTTAATATTTGCAAAGCATTTACCTATCCAGAAATATGCATTTGGAATTAATTCACTCTTTGGATAGTATTGAATAAATTCTTTGTAAGCATTAATTGCATTTGAATAATCATCAAGACTGTAATAAATATCTCCTTTCTTAAAATAAATCTGGTCACTTAATTTCAGTTTAGGATTTTCTTTAACGAATTGTTCAATCGAACTAATTGCAAGAGCTGGTTGGTCTTTAGCAATGTATGCATATTGAATTCCATTTACAGCATCAATAACATATTGCGTGTTAGGATATTCTATTAGCACTTTATTATAAAAAACAATTGCAGAATCGTAATTCCCAATGTTATAATAAGAATCACCAATTGAGTAATAGGCTACAGGGATTAAATCTGAGTGAGGAAATCTTCTAATTAAATTAAGATAATTGTGAATAGCAGATTGAAAGTCACCTTGTTGAAAATAAATCCAGCCAATAACATATTGTGATGCATCTGCATATCTTGAATTTGGAAATTTTTTCTGGAGGTTTGCAAATTCTCTAATTGCCTCTGATGTCTTGCCTGCTTTATACAGAGATTGACAATATTGATAATAAGCCTGCTCGTTTTGAAGGAATGTTTTATCAGTGGAGAATAAATCTTTATAAATCACACTGGCTTTATCAAAATTTTTTAAAGCATAGTAACTATCAGCAAGTCTTAATTTAATTTCAGTAAGATTTTTGTCGTTACGGTATTTATTAACATAATCATTGAAGAAATAAACAGCATTAGAAAAATCTTTCAGATTGAAATACGAATAAGCTTTTCCTAACAAAGTTTGTTTTTTAATTAATTCATTTGTGGAAGTAATTTTATTATAATGTTTAAGAGCTGCAGCATATTCTTTTCTTGCAAAATAATTTTCAGCCATATAAAAATTAACTTTGTCACTTTCAAAATCGCTGTATTTAGAAGATAGTTCCTGAAGATACTGTAAAGAAGAGCCGAAATTGTTCAAATAAAATTCACTGATAGCCAATCCAAGTTTAGCTCGGTTACTCAATTGAACATCATTTGAAATAAATTTTAAAGCCGATGAAAAATAATTCCGTGCATCTGAATAGTTATTGCTATTTAATCTCATTTCTCCAAGCAAAGTAAATGCTTTTGCTTTTGTTAAAGCATCGCCAGCAATTGTTGCATTAATTAAAGATTTTTCTGCTTCTATTGATTGATTTGAAGTAAAGTAAACAGTCCCCTTACTTAATTGTGCACGAGCAGCTAAAGCATGTGAAGGATATTTTTCAAGAAACTTTTTATAGATTTCATCAGCAGTTTTAATGTCTCCAGCATATCGTTTACATTCACCGCTCCAATAAAATGAATATATCGAAAGAGAATCAACTTCTAATTCAGATAATTCCTTGAAAATATTGAATGCTCCTTCGTAATCATTTAATTGAAATTTTGTCCAGGCAATGTTATAGGTAATAATTCTTTTTAATTCTTCTGACAATTTTTCTTGTGATAATTCTGTCAAAATTGTAAGTGAATTTTGATAATCCTTAATTCGCGAATATGAATTTGCCAAATAATATTTAGCATCAATAATATCTTCAGGAGGTAAATTTTTTATTAATGGATTTGTTAATTCGAGAATTGCACTATCATACTCTTTTAGATTAAAGTAAGAAATTCCAATTCTCAATTGTGCAAATGGTGCAAGCTGACTATCTTTATAATATGCAAGTAGCTGGTCATAATAATTTACAGCTTCGTTAAAGTTGCCAATGTTTTCATATAATTGTCCAAAAGAAAAAAAAGTATTTACTATAAAATTATTACTTTCTTTATTCTCAATTGCTTTATGAAAGTATTCCTCTGCCTCAAGGTATCGTTTTTCAGCTGCATAAGCTTCTGCAATCCAGTAATAAGCTGTACCTTTATATAAAGTTTGAGGATATGCTTCTATTAAAGTCAATAATCTTTCTCTACATTTTCTAAAACTTCCTATTTGAAAATATATTTCGCCTAATTTATATAAAGCTCCCTCCCGCAAATCTGAAAAAGTATTTTGACTGGCGAAAGATTCAAATAAAATCGCAGATGCATCAAATTGTTTTATGTTAAAAAGACAATCGGCAGCATAATATTTAGAAAGAATTTTTTTTGTTTCTTCGGTATTATTATCTAAAAATAATTTTTCGAATATTTTAAATGCTGTAGCATATTCTTTCTGATTATAGTAATTCAATGCCTGATTGAATAAGTCATTGTTATATTCAGCTTTGCTCTCAAAAAATGCTAGAAAAAATAAGATGTATAGAGTAGTCTTTTTCATGTTACTTTATTCTTTATAAATTCACACAATTAAAAAATTTGATTCATAAAAAGTTCTGAGTTTCCAAACATACTATTTATTGAGATGAAATAAGGATAATATTAAAAAGCCCTCTTAACGAGGGCTCAAGTTTATCTTAGAAGCTTCAATTCATACTCTACTAATTTCCTGTACTGCGGGTCTTTCTTGGCAAGTTCAAAATTTTCTTTTGCTTTTGTGATATCATTTTTCTGCTTAAATGCCATTGCTTTGTAATAATAAGCTGCTCCTTTTAAATTAGTTGTTTTCATGTTAATTACCTGGTCTGCAGCTTCAATTGCTTTATCATAATCACCATTTTCATAATATGTTGTTGCTAATAAAACATACGCAGCATCGAGTTTGTTGTATTTAATTGCCTCATTAAGATTTTCAATTGCTTTTTGATAATTTCCATCTTTTTTATTTGCCTCAGCTAATTTTACATAAGAACGAGCGATATTTAGCTGAGCTTGTTCTTTCATTGTTTTCTGTTTTGTCAATTGTTCAAACTTTTTGAAACTTTCTACAGCTTCCTGATACTTTCCCTCCTGAAAATAAGTACCACCGAGACCATTATATGCTATATCAAAATTTGGATTACTTTCAATAGAAGATTTAAATGCAGCTTCAGCTTCTGCTAATTTGTTTTGTTTTTTTAGTGTAACTCCCAATTGATAATATATTCTATAATCTTTTGAAGTTTTCAAAGCTTCATTATATTTTTTTACTGCTTCGTCGTAATTACCAGATTTGAGATATTGATTCCCTTCATTGTAAGCTTTTGCTGCTTCGGGAGGCATATCTTGTGCATTTACAACTGATATTAACAATAAAACTAATAACGAAAAAAATAATATTGATTTTTTATTCATTGTTAACCTTCTTTTTAATTTTGTCTTGTGCGGAAGGCGGGACTCGAACCCGCACGCCCTTACGGGCACTACCCCCTCAAAGTAGCGTGTATACCAATTTCACCACTTCCGCAAATTTTGTGCTGCAAAATATACTGCATAATAAAAAAATGCAACATCATCTTTAATACACTTAAATTTTTCTTTATTATTCCTTAGGCATTTTTCTAAAAATTGAATGTGTCAGTTCTCTTCTAAACATAAATTCAAAGACTGCGAGTTTTGCAATTTGCTGTGGCTGAAGTATTGAATAAAGTGATTTATAATAATTTTCCCTTTCAAGACACATTTTGTTTTCTAAATCTATTAATTTGTTCACCTGTTCTTTATAGTAAGCATCATTTCTTTTTTCTTCATCAAGATTTTTTTTCAAATCCTGAATTATTTTTTCCCTTTCATCAAAAATTAATTTCATTTTCTTTTGAAGTTCATTTCTGCGTGCAAAAAATCTGATTGATGTTTCTTCATCTAAATTCAATAACTCAATCAATTTTGATTTTTCCAGCTGTTCGATTTTCTTTAACATTTTCCTATCATCAAATTTTTTCTCGAACATTTGCTCTCTTCCCTGTGCATAGCTCATTAAAGAAAATATAAAAATTAATATTAATGCCGACATTAACTTTTTCATTGTTTCACCTATTGAATATTAAACTTGCTTAATTTAACATAAAATACAGAAAGATCTTCATCTGATAATTTATCTATAACCTGTGACTCTTCAAAAATTGCAGGCGCATATTTATTGATGTATTCTCTCGGGAGTTCTAAATCTTCAATAAAATTTGCATCATAATTTTCTTCATATTGGACAGGAACTATTTGTTCAGTTGTAAATTCATCTAAGTTATTTGAATAATAATTAACCATTTCTTTTGTGATTGATTGTAAACTTTTATCAAATGTTGGCGATGAAGCTGGATACATTATAAGAACTAATATAAAAATTATTATCACAGGAAGAACATAAGATAATTTTCTTATAACTGTGAATCTCTTTTTAGCATAAATTTTTTCATTAACTCTTGGCAGTAGTGAAGCAAAATATCTTTCATCAACCTGAGCTTTTTCAAATTCCTTAAATTGATTTAGCAAAGAAAGAATGCTCTCATATTCTTGTTTTAATTCATTTGATGACTTCAGCTTATTCTCAAATTCTGCTTTCTCTTTCTCATTCATCATATCTGACAGGTATTTCAATATCATATCTTCATTCTTTTTCATTTGCATACTCCAGTATTTTTTTCAATGCATGGAAATAATTTGCTTTCAATCCGCCAATACTTTTGCCTGTAATCTTTGATATTTCTTCATAAGAAAGTTGTTCAAAATTTCTAAGTACAAAAACCTGTCTTTGTTTTGGAGGAATCTTTTGCAATATCTTATTCAATTTTTCCAATTTTTCTTTATTAATGATATCATCAATTATATCTTTTTTTTCTGCAAATTCTGATTCATTAGCATTTTCAAATGAAAGAAATTTTTTTAATTGATTTCTTTTTATCTGATTCAAACTTCTTGTTGTTACTATTCTGTAAATCCAGGTAAAAAGAGACGACTTGAAATTAAATGTCTTTAATTTTTTATACAATACAATTAAAACTTCCTGCGTTACTTCATCTGCATCTAAATGGTCACCAAGCATTTGTCTTGCATGCCAGTATATTTTTTTTTGATACTTCTTAACAATTTCATTGAATGCAGATTCATCACCTGCATTAAATTTTCGAACAAGTTCAAAATCGTTATCTAAATTCATTTAGACTCTTTGATTCAAAAGTGTAGACAAATATTTTTTTACTGTGGTTTAAAAATTAACTTCATTAAAAAGTTTCTTCTCAAAGTAAAATTAATTAAACCATTGATAAAAAGCCGATGTCCAAAAAGCGTCAAATAAATAAACAGGAGATTCAGCAATGAAAAAAATAACATATCTTTCAATCATCATTTTGTTCTTATTTGGAATATCAACATATGCTCAACCAGATTTATTTGCAGATTTAGATAATAACTTTGATGATGAATCAATTGAAATCGAAGAATTCGTCGATAATCCAATTCAAAATGACCAATTCTTTGAAGAGCAATTACCGGGAATACAAATTCATAAAAGAATGATGCAGGACAGGTTTTTTGATAAACTAAATTTATCAGACGAGCAAAAGAAACAATTTAATGATTTGAGAAGTGAACATCAGAAAAAGATGATTGATTTAAGAGCACAGCTTCAAAAGAACAGAGTTGATATCAAAAACATGATGATGCAAAATAAAATCGATGAAAAAAAATTGCTCGATTTAGTTCAAGCAAACAATAAAATTCTCTCCGAAATGAGAATTGCTTCAATTAATCACTGGCTTGCAGTTTATAAAATACTCAATGATGAACAAAAAGAGCTCTGGGCAAAACATTGGGGAGATAGGCCGGGTTATGGTAAACATGTAATCATAAAAAACAAAATTTTTGATAGACAAAAAATGAAAGGTTGCCGATAATAAAAAGCCCCGCTTTAAGCGGGGTTTTTTATTCTAAATCTCCCTGTATAGGCCTTATTACAATTTCTTCTGTAACCAAATTTGATTTGATAGAATATACATAATAAACAAGTTTAGCAATTTCTTCTGGCGACATCATTCTATGAGACTTTTTTTCCAGAACAGAGCTATTCCATATTGGTGTTTTAGTAGCACCAGGAATAATATTTATTATTCGAATATTATTTTCTCGAATTTCTTCTCTCAAAGAATTTGTATAAGCTAAAAGTCCTGCTTTAGAAGCTGAATATGCACTGCTTCCTAAAAATACTTTATGAGTAACAACAGAAAGTATATTTATAATCGTTCCGTAATTCATTTCTATCATTTGCGGTAAAACTTTTTTAATAGAATAAATTGCTCCAAGCAGGTTTACTTCAATAATTTTTTTTATTTCTTCGAGAGAATCTTCTTTTGCAGATTTGAAAGATGTAACTCCAGCATTATTAATTAAAGCAGCAATAAAAAAATCTTTTGAAAAATTTTTATAAAAATTTTCAATTGATTTCAAATCTGCTATATCAAGTTGAACCGGAATTATATTGGATTGTTTTTCACCAAGTTCTTTTTTATAATTTTCAATAAGATTTACTCTTCTTGAAGTTGCAATTACAATTTCATCTTTTCTTGCAAATTCAAGTGTTAATTCTTTCCCGATTCCAGAACTTGCACCAGTTATCCAGACAGCTTTTTGAAGTTTATCCATTAAATTCTTTTTTGAGCTATTAGGTTTAAAAATTCTGAACGTGTTCTTGTATCATCTGCAAAAATTCCATGCATTGCACTTGTAGTTGTAATTGAATTTTGTTTTTGCACACCTCTCATCATCATACACATATGATAGGCTTCAATTACTACAGCAACACCTCGTGGAGCAAGATATTTATCAAGTGTGTCGGCTATTTGCTGTGTCATTCTCTCCTGAACCTGAAGACGCCTTGCAAAAACATCAACTATCCGAGGCAATTTACTTAATCCAACTATCTTCCCGCTAGGAATATATGCAATATGAACTTTACCAAAAAAGGGAAGCAGATGATGCTCGCACATACTATAAAAATCAATATCTTTAACAATTACCATCTCGTCATATTTTTCTTCGAAGATTGCACCATTTAGAACATCTTCAATGTTTTTGCGATAACCTTGCATTAAAAATTCGTATGCCTTTGCTACTCGATGAGGTGTTTTCAATAGTCCTGGACGATTAATATCTTCTCCTATTTCTGTAAGAATAGTTCTTACACTTTCTTCAACTATTTCGTGATTCAATTTATTCTCCTCGATATTCTACATAATTATTTTCTGTTTCATACAATTTTATAGAATATAATTTCCCAGCAGGAATTTTATCTACCAATTGGTTCCAGATTCCAATTAAAATATTCTCTGCAGTAGGAATTTTGTTTTTAAGAAATTCTACATCCAGATTTAAATTTTTGTGGTCAAGTTTATTTATTACATTTTCTCGTATAATTTTTTTTAATTGGCTTAAATCAATCAAATAACCTGTATTTTCATTAATCTCTCCAACAACAGTTACTTCAATTGTATAATTATGCCCATGTCCATTTGGATTACTACATTTCCCATAGATTTTGAAATTTTCTTCGTCAGATAAATTTGGGTTATAAATTCTATGGGAAGCACTAAAGACTTCTCTGCGGGTTACATAAATCATATTTAATTCGATTTTAATACTTTTAATATTTCTTCTACATGACCATCAACTTTTACTTTTGGGAAGATATGCATTATCTTCCCATTTTCATCAATTATGAAAGTAGTTCTTTCTACTCCCATAAATTTTTTACCGTATAAAGATTTTTCTTTCCACACACCATATTTCTGCACTACTTCTTTCTTTTCATCACTTAATAGAATAAAAGGCAAATTGTACTTTTCTGCAAATTTTTTATGTGACTCAACTGAATCTGGACTAATACCTATTACCTGAATTTTTAATTTACTAAAATTAGGGAAATTATCTCTGAAATCACATGCTTCTTTAGTGCAGCCGCTTGTCATATCTTTAGGATAAAAATAGAGAATTACTTTACTTCCTAAAAAATCTTTTAAAGATACTTTTTTACCATTCATATCTAACAGAGTAAAGCTTGGTGCTTTTTTACCGACTTCAACCATAATACCCTCTTCAATTAGGATAATTTTTTTAATGTTTCTTTTATTGCATTGTAGTTTGGTTCTTCACCTGCATTTTCAAGAACTTCTGCATATTGAATTATTCCATTTTTATCAACAACAAAAGCAGCTCTTTTAGAAACTCCTTTCAAGTTGAATTTATCAGGAAGCCAAACATCATAAAATGCACCGTATAATTGTGAAACTTCTTTATTAAAATCGCTAAGCAAAGGAAAATTAAATTGATGTTTATCTGCCCATAGCTTTTGAGCAAAAGGTCCATCAACACTTATTGCCAGAACCTGTGCATCAAGATTTTCATAATCCTTCATGCTATCTCTTGTTGAACACAATTCTTTTTCGCAAACTGAAGTTCCAACTGCAGGGAAAAATAAAATGACAACATTTTTCTTCCCTCTAAAATTTGATAATGTGAAAGCTTCATTGTTTGCATTTTTTAATGTGAAATCTGGTGCTATATCTCCTACTTTAAGTGACATTTTTTCCTCCTGTTTTATTCGTTAATTTTTCTTCCAATTTTTACTTTTACCTGAAATTCAATTTTGCCTTCAGAAGTAATTCTGCCACGCTGCTCAATTACTTCGAACCAGGCAACTTTCTTTTCTTTATTTGCTTCTTCAACTGCTGATTTAATTGCTTCACTAATACTTTCTAATGAGATTCCAACTCGTTCAATTAATTCAAAATTTTTTGACATTTCCTCCTCCTGTTTAATAAAAATTTATTTTTAGTATAAAATTACAAATGAAAACAGCAATATTTTTTCCTTAGTTCATTTTAAGAATTTTCTTTCATGAAATTATTAAAAATCCCAAATGAAATATTGAAATCCTCAAATTAATTTAATAAAAAAGATATTAACATTTGCTTTTCTTGAAAATGGTTGATATTTTTATGTAGACTTAATCTAAATTATATGAAAAATGAACTTTGATATTAACGCTGCTCATGAAGAATTTAGAAGATACTTAAAAAAAGAGAACCACCGTATAACTCCAGAAAGATTCGAGGTTCTTGATTATGCTCTCGAATATGACGGACATTTTGGTGCAGATGAATTGTACTTAAAAATGAAAAACAATAACTCAAACATTTCGAGAGCAACGGTTTATAACACACTCGAACTACTTGCAGCTTGTGATTTACTTGCAAAAAGAAATTTCGGTGAGAACAAAACAAGATATGAAGCCAAATATGGTAAAAAGAGTCACGACCATCTAATATGCACAAATTGTGGTGCTATCAAAGAATTTTCTGAACCTACTATTGAAAAAATTGTCAAAGAAATTTCAGAAAAACTTGGTTTTGAACCTTCAGGTCATTCATTTTATATATTTGGTAAGTGTAACAATTCTAACTGTAAATCGAGGAAAGATGACCAAAATGACACTTGACAAAGCAAAAAAAGGAAGTAGAGTAACAATTTTAAAATTGCCTTCAGGTCAATACAAAGTACAATTTCTTCGTCTAGGAATTACTGAAGGCGATTCAGTTTTATGTTCCGAACGATTGCCTGGAGGAACAATTGTAATTCAAAAAAATAGACAAGAAATTGCCATTGGCAGTGATTTAGCAAAGAAAATAAAAATAATTCTTCAGTGAAAATTATGAGCTTTGAAAATTCTGAAAATGCATATCCAGTAGAGCAATTAACTGAGAATCAAAAAGTTTCTCAAAAATTAAAAGAAAAAGTAGTTCTTGTTGGCAATCCAAATGTTGGCAAGTCATGTATTTTTAATTATTTGAGTGGAATGTATGTTGATGTCTCCAATTTCCCGGGAACAACAATTTCTATTAACAAAAGTTTTTATAAAGATAAAGAAATTTTTGATACACCCGGCATCTATGGAGTTTCTTCTTTTAATGATGAAGAAAGAGTTGCAAAAGAAATTATTCTTTCATCTGACATTGTCTTAAATGTAGTTAATGCACTCCATCTTGAAAGAGACCTATTCCTTACTCTTCAATTAATTGATATGGGTAAAAGAGTTTCTGTGCTGCTAAATTTTTCTGATGAACTTAAGAAAAGAAAAATCAAAATAAATACAAAACTCTTATCAGAACTGCTCGGTGTTGAAGTTATTGAAACATCTGCAATTTCAAAATATGGATTTGATAAAATTGACTATGCAATTCAAAATGCAAGAGTTGGAAATCAACAGCTCGAACTTTATGCACTTCTCCAGCAATTAATGGAAAAGTCAATACCTCAAGCAGAAGCACTTTTAATTCTCGAAGGTGACGAAGAAACAGCAGCTAAATACAATGTAAAAGGTGATAATTCAGATTCAAGAGAAAAAATTTATATAAGCAGAAGAAACAGAGTAAATGATATTGTTGACCAAGTTGAACATGAAGATACAAAAAAAGGAGAAATATTTAATTTAATTGGGAGAATGTCTTTAAATCCAAAAACTGGAATTCCTATTCTTTTCTTTATGTTGATTTTAGTTTATTTCTTTGTTGGTGATTTTGTTTCTCAAAGAGTAGTTAATTTTACAGAGAACACACTTGGGAAAAGAATTTTTGAATATAACTTGAAATCTTTAATCGCTGATTACTCGCAATGCAAAATTACAGTAGATTTATTGAATGACGAAGGGAAAGTCATAGATACAAAAAATTTCTATTTCCCTGATGGAATGAAAAAAAATATAAATCTCAGGAATGAGTTCAAAAGTTTATCAACTAACGAATCAACAGAAATTAATTTTCATTTTTACAATCCGATTCTAAGACTTTTATTTGGAGAATTTGGAGTCATTACAATGACTACCACTTATCTCCTATTTCTTTTATTCCCGCTTGTTGTAAGTTTTTATTTTGTTATGGCTTTATTAGAAGATAGCGGTTATTTGCCTCGACTTGCAACTATGCTGGACAGGTCTTTTAATCGAATTGGGTTGAACGGAAAAGCTGTAATTCCAATTATTCTTGGTTTTGGATGCATCACAATGGCAAATATCACAACTCGACTTCTTGGAAGCGAGCGAGAAAAATCCATTGTTACTGCAATACTTCAATTTGTGATTCCATGTTCTGCTCAATTAGCAGTTATTACTGTTTTGCTAAGCGGTGCAGGTATTACTCCACTTTTAATTTATGTTTCCGTAATTGGCAGTGTATTAATTATACTTTCAACAATTTTGAATAAACTTCTACCCGGCGAAAGTTCTCCATTACTAATTGATTTGCCTATTATGAGAATTCCTAAACTCAATAATATTTTGAAAAAAACTTTTTACAGAAGTGTAGGTTTTATGAAAGAAGCAGGTTTCTGGTTTTTTGTTGGTGCCTTAGGTGTAGGTTTAATGGAAATTACAGGTTTACTTTTTGTATGGCAGGATTTACTCGCTCCTGTTACAACTTATTGGTTAAAACTACCAAAGGAAGCTGCTAATGCCTTTGTAATGGGAATGGTTAGAAGAGATTTTGGTGCAGCAGGTTTATTTGATTTAAGACTTACTACAATGCAAATAACCGTTGCAATAATAACTATTACTTTGTTTGTTCCATGTATAGCATCTTTTGTAGTTATGCTGAAAGAAAGAGGTTTGAAAGAGGGACTTTCAATCTGGATTGGAACATGGATAACAGCTTTTTTAATTGGCGGAATTGTAGCACAAATTATAATTTAATTTATGAAGCAAAAAGATTTGCATAAGTATCCTTTAATCTGGCGCAAGGATGATTTCTTTATCAAAATTTACAGCTCAATACCAAATGTTTCTACTGGAATTCTTCTAACTACGAGCAAAACAACTTTTATAATTGACCCCGGCGATGGAATATTGAGAGATTTAACTCAAGATGTTGGAGCAGAAACAATTCTTAGAGTATCTGACATTTTCATAAGTCATGGTCATCACGACCATGTTGGAGGAGTGTGGTCTCTTTTAACTTATTTATCAGTATTAAGAAGAAGACTTCCACTTTCAATTTATTATCCTAAAGGTTGTGTTGAAATAGAAAGTATTTATAAAGCTTTTAAAGAAGTTTATGGCAATGAACTTTCTTATGAGATAATTCTTAAACCAATTATTAATGAAAAACAATTCACAAGAAACTCAGTTAGAATAAAACCATTCAAAGTTAATCACAGAGAAGTAAGTCCTGATGGTAAATTTATTGAAGTTCCTTCGCTCGGTTATAAATTTTTTTATGATACTAAAACTATTTGTTATGGTGGAGATACTGCATACTGTGAAAATCTTGTTAAAATGGCAAAAGGCTCTGATTTAGCAATTATTGAAGCTGGAGCTTTTGATGAATCAACATCTGAACTTCATATGACTATCGAACAAGCATCAAAAATTGGAAAAACTGCCAAGGAATTTTTCCTTGTTCATATTCCTCTGTAATTTTGCACATCATTAATTTAGAGTTAATCATGAGAAAATATCTAATCATATTTCTATTATTAATTACCACCATTTCATTTTCACAAAAGAAATGGATTGATTCTGAAATAACTCCAAGAGATTTGAAAGCTCATCTATTTTATTTAGCATCAGATAAAATGAAAGGAAGATTTACTGGAAGCGACGAAGAAAGAAAAGCTGGCAATTATATTAAAGAACAATTTGCTGCATATGGATTAAAACCACTTTTTATTAACTCATATTTTCAGGAATTCCCATTTATTGAGAAAATAGAATTAACCAAAAACAATTCTGTTTCTATTAAAACACCTCTTTATTCAAAAAAATTAATTATCAAAAAAGATTTTATAACTGTTCCATTTTCTGGAAATGGTAATGCAAAATCAAATGTAATTTTTGCTGGATACGGAATTTCAGCTCCTGAACTTAATTATGATGATTACGATAAAATAAATGTAAATGGAAAAATTGTTATCGTATTAAGGTCGCATCCAGAGAATGATAGTACAAAATCTGCATTTGAAAAGTATTCTTCAATGAGATTTAAGGCTTCAATAGCAAAAGAGAAAGGAGCCGCTGCAATTATTTTTGTAAATCAAAAAAAGAATGATGATGAATTAATTCAACTAAGATATGATGGTGCACCCGGAATAAAAAATTTCCCTGCTGTTCAAGTTAAAAGAGAATTCATTGAAAATATTTTTGAACAGGAAGGATTAAATTTTGCAGAGATTCAGAAACAGATTGATTCGCAAAAAAAACCGCATTCTATTGAATTTGTTGATGTAACAATTTCAATTACTACTGAAGTAAAAGAAATCGAAAAGAAAGGAAGAAATGTTGCAGGCTATCTTGAAGGCAACAGTCCAAATCTGAAAGATGAATATTTAGTCATCGGTGCTCATTATGACCACCTTGGAATTGACCAGTTATTATCATCTTCATTATATAAAGGCAAAGATAAACAAATTCACAATGGAGCAGACGATAATGCTTCGGGGACATCAGGTTTACTCGAACTTGCAGAAAAATTCAGTTCAATAAAAAATTCACTTAAAAGAAGTATAATTTTCATTGCTTTTTCCGGAGAAGAATTAGGATTACTTGGCTCTACATATTTCACTAATAATTTGCTAATCCCGAAAGAAAATATTATTGCAATGTTAAATTTAGATATGGTTGGCAGATTAGATTCTGTAAAAAAGCTTACGGTTATTGGAGCCGGGACATCTTCAAAATGGAAAGAATTGCTTAATAAAAATAACAAATACAATTTCGAGTTAAACTTAAGTGATGATGGTTCTGGAGGTAGTGACCATCAAGCATTTCTAAATAAAAATATTCCTGTGCTTTTTTTCTTTACTGGCATACATTCGGATTATCATCGACCATCTGACGATGCAGATAAAATTAATTATGAAGGTGAATCAGAAGTAATAAAATTTGTATTTGATATTGCAAATGAAATTCAAAATTATGATTCAAAAATAGATTTTGTAAAAGTCTCTGAAACTATAAACAGAACTTCAACTCGTTCAAGAGTTACTGCTGGGACAATTCCGGAATTTGGCTATAGTGGAGAAGGTTACAAAATTTCTGGAGTTACCCAAGGCGGTCCAGCTGAAAAAGCTGGATTAAAGAGCGGCGATATTATAATCAAATTTGGTTCTAAAAAAATCAGCAATATTTATGATTTTATGTATGCAATATCAAACTACAAACCAGGTGATAAAGTTAATGTAACTATTTTACGTAATGAAAAAGAATTAACTTTTGAAGTAGAGTTAATCGAAAAGTAATAAAAGCTGACCAAAAATATTTCACAATAAATGACCTGCCTTCAAAAGGCAGGTCATTCTAATAAAAGTTCTATTTCTTGTTAAATCTTACTTTATAGACTGTTTCTGATATTTATGCACTTGCTTTTTCGAGCATAAATTTTTCTTTTGAATAAGATAAAGTTTTTTCTCCAATCTTAAATCTGCTGAATAATTCTTCAAGGTTAGAAGTTAATCTTGCAAGATTATTTGCTGCACTTGCAATTTGTCCTGTGCTTGATGTGCTTTGCTCTGTAACACTTGCTATATTTTCGATGTTCTTGCTTATCTCATCAGCAGAAATTGATTGTTCTTGACTTGATGCAACGATATTATCAATTAAATCGGATACAGATTTAGCAGATTTATAAATTTCCTGAAGTGTCATATCAATTTCTTCTGTTAATTTCATTCCTTCATAAACAGAAGATTTAGCATTAGCCATCGATTTATCTGCTTCTTTAACTTCTAATTGAATTGATTTAATGGTTTCGGCAATTTCTTTTGTAGCTTTGGTAGTTCTTTCTGCAAGTTTTCGAACTTCGTCGGCAACAACAGCAAAACCTCTTCCCTGTTCTCCAGCTCTTGCAGCTTCAATAGCAGCATTCAAAGCAAGTAAATTAGTTTGATTGGCAATATCATCAATCACTTTTGTAATTTCTCCAATCTGGTCGGTTTTATTTGTAAGTGATGCAATAATTTGTGCAGTTTCCTGAGAAGCTTGAACAATCTTATTCATTCCTTCTTTTGTTTCATTTGTTTTTTCTGTTCCTTGTTTTGCTGCTTGACTTGATTTCTGTGACATCTGTGCAACTTCTGTTATGTTCTTCGACATATCAATTATCGCTCTTGTCATATGCTCAATTGAACGAGATACTTCACTTACCTGAATATTTTGTTCTTGAGCACCTGCAGCCATTTCTTCTGATGAAGAAGATATTTGTTCTGCTGCACTTGCGGTTGATTGAATTGCCTCTTTAACATTTTCAAGTGCGCTTCTTAATTCTCTTATCATTTTATTTATCTTTAATCCTAATTCATATAACACATCATCATTTTTTAATTCAAGTTCTTCTGTAAAATCTCCATTAGCCAAATTTTCAATAATTTCTACTATAGGCTTTATTTGTTCTTTTAAATATTCTTTGTTCTTTTCTTCTACTTCTCTTAAATCTGTGAAGAATACAAAACTACCATCAATTTCTTTTTTGCTGTTATAAATTGGTCCAGATTGAACAAGCACTGGAATATCTTTACCGTTTCTATTTCTCAATGATATTTTTTCACCTTTAATGAAAATTCCTTCAACAGCTCTTCTACTTACCGAGTCAGTGCCAAAGACTTCTTTTACTTTCAACTTACCTATAATTTCTTCAGGACTCTTATTAAATCCTACAATATCACAAGCAGCTTGATTTATAAATCTAATTGTTAAATCTTTATCAACAATAAAAAATGCACCATTAACACCGGTTTGAAAACTTGTAGCTCTTGCAATTTCATCCTTAATTTTTCTTATCATGGTTTCAAAAGATAAATAAAGATTTCCTATTTCATCTTTACTGTTTATTCTTTTAAGTTCAACATCATAATTACCATTAATTATTTCTTTAGCACCTGCATCGAGTAAAACTATAGGACCGATAATAATTTTTCTTATAACTGGAATAAGAACAAAAATGATAACAGTAGTTATTAAAATAAAAATCAAGGTTTTTGTTTTTGCATCAGATATTGAACTTAAAGTAGCTTGATTAAACTGCGAAGCTTTTTCATCGTAAATATTTACGAGTTCTTTCAAGTTCAATTTTGCTGTATCAAATTTTTTCAAAGCTTCGATTGACAATTCATTGCATTTCTTTCGCAATTCTATTAATTCATTATTTCCTTCTTTGTCTAAATTTTGGGATGCCAAGTTATCTATCTTTCTTTGCAAATCCATTACTTCCTGATGTGTTTCCTTCCAGCTTTTCCAATCATTTACAAATTTCTCCCAGATTTGATTTTCTTTTTCATCTTTTTCTAATGATTCAAAAATTTTCCATGCATCTTCAGCTCTTTTAAATGCAGCTGGAATTGATTCATAAATTGATTGACGAACTTTTTCATCTTTTAAATCTTGATTTAATAATCCTCTCTCTGCTGCTAAAACAGAAGTTTCGGCTTGATACAAAGTTATAAGAGATTGAACACCCGGTAATATGTTGTACCCTAATGTTTTAACAACTGCTTCTTCTTCATCTAAATTTCTATAAGCTAGATAAGCATTTATACCGGTTACAATTGCAACCACAGCAACAAGGATTACTGTTTTGTAAATAATTTTAAGGTCATTAAATTTTTTTATCATATTTCCTCCAATTAAACAAAAAAACACTAATTCTATCTCTATTATCGAGAAGGAAATTAATTTTTGAATAGTGTAAAAAAATTATTTTGAGGCAGGCGAAAAATTAGTCCCAGGGATTTCTTTTATATAAATTGTTCAAAGGATGTAAATCTTTTCTTCCATCAACAAAAACAGCAACCCATTCAGCTAATCTTTTTCCTAATCTTTTGCAAGATTCAATTTCTTTTTCCTGTCGAGGTTCTCCAGCTTGAGTTGCTCCATAATGAGCAGTAAATTGTTTACCAGAATAATCAGTAATTCCAAAAACAAGAAATCCATAATTAATCATAATGTTCATTAAAGTTTGACATGTTAATTCAGCACCTCCACCCCAACCACCTTGAGAGCTAAATGCACAACCAATTTTACCATCTATTTTTTGCCAGTATGGAAGTAAATCTTCCCAAAATTTTTTCATTTCAGAAGCAACGGTACCAAGATAAGTTGGTGAACCAAGTGCTAAGCCATCACACCAGAAAATATCATCTTTATTTGCTTCATAAATAGATTTGAGACGCACTTCAGTTCCGGGAATTTCTTTTGCACCTTCGGCTACAAATTCTGCCATTTTTTTAGTATGCCCTTCATTAGAATAATAGAGAACTAAAACTTTGCCCATAGAATTATTGCAATTTTTTAAGACTAATTTCTTACTTCATGAAAGAGGGAATTTAGTAAACCTCATTGAATGAACTTTATTTTGCACAGGAATTTTAATTTCTTTTTTTACATACTTTTCAAATTCATCTCTAAATCTTTGAATCATAAATTTAACTGGCCATGCAGCTGCATCACCGAGTGCACAAATTGTATTTCCTTCAATGTTGTTTGCAACACTTATTAATAAATCGAGGTCTTTTGATGTGCCATTACCATCAGCTATTCTTTGTAAAATTTTTTCCATCCAGCCTGTTCCCTCACGACAAGGTGTACACTGTCCACAACTTTCATGGTGATAGAAATGAGCAATTCTTAAAAGTACTTTTAATAAATCTGTATCTTCATCCATCACGATTACACCTGCGGTACCAATAGCAGAACCAGCAGCCTTGAGTGATTCTGCGTCCATTCTAACTCCTTCAATCTGGTCACCTCTTAATGGAGGCATAGAAGTCCCCCCTGGTATCACACATTTAATTTTTTTATTTCCAATTATTCCGCCGGCATAATTATAAATTAAATCTGTCAATAAAATTCCTGTTGGCAATTCATAAACTCCAGGTTTATTAACATGACCACTGACACCATAAAGCAAAGTTCCAGGATGTTTTGGTGCTCCAATTTTTGAAAACCATTCCCACCCTTTTAAAATTATTGGTGGGACATTTGTAATTGTTTCTACATTATTAATTGTAGTTGGACAACCCCACAAGCCGCGTTGAGCTGGAAAAGGTGGTTTAACTCTCGGATAACCTCTCAAACCTTCAATCGAATTCATTAATGAAGATTCTTCTCCACAAATATATGCTCCAGCTCCTTTATGAATATAAAGATTGCAATAAAAATCTATTCCAAAAGTAGACTTCATTTTCTCGCCAAGAAATCCTCTTGCATAAGCTGTATCAATTGCTTTCTGCATCAACTTAATCCATTTATGATATTCACCTCGAATATAGAGATATGCTGTTTGAGCGCCGATTGCATAACAAGTAATAATTGCCCCTTCAATCAATTGAAAAGGATTATATTCAAAAATTTGTCTATCTTTAAATGAACCGGGCTCACTTTCATCACCATTTATACACAGATATTTAGGTTTATCTGTAGTTTTTGGCATAAAGCTCCACTTCAAACCTGTTAAGAATGCAGCTCCTCCTCTGCCTCTCAATCCAGATTTTTTTACCTGGTCGATAATATCATCGGGTGATTGTGAAAATGCTTTTTTAGCAGCTTCAAAACCACCATTTGAAAGATAAACTTCAATATCATCTAAATTTGGAATTTCAGGTAAAACAATTCTTTCCATCATTTTGCTCATTCTTTTGAAAGTGAATTCAATATTTCTTCAACTTTTTCTTTAGTTAAATTTTCATAGTAATCTTCATTAATTGCAATCATTGGTGCATAACCGCAGGCTCCCATACATTCAACTTCTTCTAATGAAAATTTTCCATCAGGTGTAACTTCCATATGGTCAATTCCAAGTTTATTTTTGATTAAATCCCAGATTTCATAAGCTCCACGAAGCATACATGAAACATTTGTGCAAACCTGAATATGATATTTGCCAACTGGTTTTGTATGAAACATAGTATAAAAAGTTACAACGCTTAAAACATCTACTTTGCTTATTCCAAGTACATTTGCAATTTCTTCCATTACCTCGTTAGTAATATATCCATTTTGTTCCTGCGCTATATAAATTGCAGGCATTACTGCTGCAAGAGATGTTGGATATTTCTTTCTTGCTTCTTCTATTCTTTTAAGATTTTCTTCAGTGAATTTAAAACTCATTTTAGACCTTATTGACATTAACTAACAATTTATTTATCTGCTTCTCCCATTACAGGGTCTAAACTTCCTATAATTGCAATCACATCAGAAATCATTGCCCCTTTACAAACAACTGGCAATGCTTGAAGATTGCAAAATGAGGGGGAGCGGATTTTTAATTTCCATGGATGTCCAGTTCCATTGCTAACAATATAAAATCCAAGTTCTCCTTTAGGATTTTCTGCAGAAAAGAATACATCACCAACTGGAGGATTAATTCCATAATTAATCAACATAAAATCATGAATTAGTTCTTCCATTTTAGTATAAATTTCTGTTTTATGAGGAAGAACATGTTTAGGAACATTTGCAAGTACTTCTCCCTGCGGCATTTTATCAAGAATTTGATAAAGAATTTTTACACTTTCTCTTACTTCTTCGCCTCTTTGATAATACCGAGCTAAACAGTCACCTTCTGTTTGAGTAGGAATATCAAAATCAATTTCATTATAGAAAAGATATGGTTTAGCTCTCCGCACATCGTATTCAACTCCTGATGCTCTAAGATTTGGACCTGTCACACCAAGTGAAATTGCCTCATCTTTAGGAAGTATTCCAACTCCTTCGAGTCTATTAATAAAAATTTTATTTTTTAAAAGAAGCTTATCCATTTCATCAAGAGCAGAATGATGCTGGTCAAGAAAATCTCGAACCATTTTTAAAGTAACATCATCTGCATCGTTAGCAACACCACCAATTCTTGTATAACTTGTAGTAAACCGGGCACCAGCTAATCTGTCAAATATATTTTGAATTTTTTCTCTTTCTCTGAATGTCCACATTACCATTGTAACTGCACCAACATCCATAGCATAGGTACCAATTGCAACCATATGAGCAGCAATACGAGAAAGTTCTGCAACCATCATTCTGATATACTGCGCTCTTTTAGGAGCTTCAATACCGAGAAGTTTTTCTACTGCTAACACATAGGCAACATTATTACACATAGTGGCAGTATAATCAAGTCGGTCTGTGTGAGGAATATATTCAATGTAGGTCATCTCTTCAGCCATTTTTTCATAGCCTCTGTGCAAATAACCTAATTCTGGAATAACACCAAGAACTGTTTCGCCATCGAGTCTTAATACCAGTCTCAATACACCATGAGTAGCAGGGTGTTGAGGACCCATATTAATTACCATTTCGTTTTCGAGTGCATCTTCAATGGTAATGTCTTTATCCTCAAGTAGTTTTTTTAATAATTTTTCATCTGAGTAAATATTTTTCTTTTCCATAATGAACAGTTAATCAATTTTATCTGGTAATGGTAATGAACCCGGAATGCCTAATACAGGAAAATCTTTTCTAAGCGGATGATATTCAAATCCTTCTGGCATATAAATTCTTCGTAAATCAGGGTGATTGATAAAAATTATTCCATACATATCATAAGTTTCTCTTTCATACCAATTAGCACTTTTCCAAACAGATGTAACAGATTCAATTTGTGGAGGATTATCATCAATGTTAGCTTTGATTCTAAGAGTAAAATTGTTTTTGTAAGAATAAACATGGTAAACAACTGTAAATCTATTTTTTCGAGTTGCCCAATCAATTGCAGTTACATCTATACAAGTTTCGAAATGAAGGTCATTATCTTCTTTTAAGAGTTTTGCGAGTTCAACAATTTTTTCTTTTTTAATTGTGATAGATAAATCACCACGAAATTCTTTAATTTCTTCTATTGAGTTGTCAAACTGTTCTTTAACTTTCTGAATAATTAATTCTTTAAATCCCATAATTATTTATCAATATTTTCTAAAAGAGGTTTATCCTGAAAATCTCGTGCTTTAGTTTTAGCAATCTTTTGTTGAATTGTCATAACTGCATTAATTAAATTTTCCGGGCGGGGTGGGCATCCAGCTGTATAGACATCAACCGGTAAAAATTGGTCAATTCCTTGAACTACATTGTATGAACGATACATCCCACCGGAAGAAGTACATGCACCCATTGCAATTACCCATTTTGGTTCGGGCATCTGGTCATAAATTCTTCTTACTACCTGAGCCATCTTATAAGTTACAGTTCCGGCAACAATCATCAAATCACACTGGCGCGGTGTAAAGCGCATAACTTCGGAACCAAAACGAGCCAAATCATATTTTGGGTCGGCAGCTGCAATTAGTTCAATTGCACAGCATGAAATTCCCATTGGCATTGGCCAGACAGAACTTTTTCTTGCCCATGCAATTATGGCATCTAATGTTGTTGTGATAAAACCATCTTTATTTAATTTTGCTTCTAATCCCATTTTAATCCCCCTTTCATGAGGATATATAAAAATCCTATTTCAAGTACTACTAAAAAGATAAACATCGGAAAAAATGCAAAAATTCCATAATGATTAAAAAGTGATTTAAATTGAACAGCCCACGGGTAAACATAAATCACTTCAATATCAAATATTATGAATAACATTGCAACAAGATAATACTTAACCGAAATTCGTTCGTGAGTTGTTCCTACTGGATTTTTGCCACTTTCATATGGCATCAATTTAACTTTATTTGGCCGATAAGGTCCAAAAATTCTTGAAGAAAGAATAATAGCTGCACTTACTATTACAGAGAAAATTAATACAAGAATAATCGGTATATAATCTAATATCATAAACAGATTTTCTACTTTTTTATGAATGAAAAATAACCTAATTCATTTTATTATGCAAAAGCAGATATTAAGAAGTGATATATAATTAAAAATCCCGGTCATTTTTAGAAATAACCGGGATAATTTTATGCAAGCACTTCAGCAATTTTTTCTATTGCAATATCTAAATCTTCATAACTTATTACTAAGGGTGGAAGTAATCTCAACACTGTAGTTCCACCGGGGAGAGTAACAATTCCTTTCTTTAATAATTCAACAATAACTGGTTGAGATTTATCTTTCAACTCAATACCAATCATTAAACCAATTTGACGAATCTCTCTTACTTTTGATAATGAATATTTACTTAACTTTTCTTTGAAGTAATTTCCTTTATGTTCAGCTTGTTCCCACAATTTATTTTCAATCATAAAATCAATTGCTGCAATTCCAGCTGCACAGGCAAGAGGATTACCGCCAAAAGTAGAACCATGTTTGCTTTTTTCCATTTTAATTTTGTCTGAACAAAGAATTGCTCCCATTGGAAATCCACCTGCAATTGATTTTGCAAGAGTCATAATATCTGCTTGAATATCATAATGTTCTATTGCAAACATTTTTCCTGTTCTGCAAAATCCAGTTTGAATTTCATCTATAATTAAGATTATACCTTTTTCATCACATAACTTTCTTACATTCTGAAAAAATTCTTTCTTTCCGATATTAATTCCACCTTCTCCTTGAACTAATTCAAGTATAATTCCAGCAGTATCATCATCAACTGCTGCGGAAAGTTTTTCAAAATTATTATAAGGAACAAATGTAAAACCAGGAACAAGCGGTTCAAAACCTTCACGATATTCAGATTTGTATGTTGCGCTTAAAGCGCCCATAGTTCTCCCATGAAAACCTTTCATTGCAGCAATGAATTTTGTTTTCCTTGTAGTAAATCTCGCAAATTTAATTGCACCTTCAATTGCTTCTGTTCCAGAATTTGTTAGAAAAGCTTTTTTAAGATTCTTGGGTGCAATACTGAAAAGCTTTTCGAGAAATAATGCTTTTTTATCGTTATAAAAAGTATTTGGACAAGTTATTAGAGTAGAAGCCTGTTTTGAAATTGCATCTGCAACTTTATCGTTGCAATGTCCTACATTTGCAACGCTAATTCCTGCGGCTAAATCAATGTATTCATTCCCCTTGTCATCCCAAAGCCGTGCACCTTTACCTTTTACAAAAACAACATCTCGCATTGGATAGACATCAATTTCATATTGCTGTTGAAGTGCTTTGTAATCAGTCATTTTGTAACCTCATTTCTATGAAATAATTGTTCCTTTACCATTTAATGCATCTATAACTGGATGCTCAGTTCGTCCATCAGAAATTATAACTGTTGTGTTCCCTGATTCAAATAATTTTCGAAGAGCTAAAATTTTTCTTTTCATTCTCCCTTCAACTTTTTGTTCCATTGCTTCAAGTTCTTCTTTTGACATCTTAGCAACAAGTGATGATTCATCATTTTTGTCAAGTAAAAATCCTGGGGCTTCGATTAAGGAAATAATTTTCTCGGCATTAAATTCATTTTGTAAAAGTGCTACTATATCGTCATTCTCTGAATTAATTGCAAAATTATTTTCATCAATTAATGGAACGCATAAAACCGGTGTATAGCCATTATCAAGTAATAAATTCAATAAATGCTTATTAACTGATTTCGGTTTTCCGGAAAAATCTCTTAATAAAAGAGTTTTACCGCCTTCTCTAACTTTTATTCCACTATTTCTTTTTCCAACTATAACTTTTCCATCAAGTCCAGATAATCCTACTGCATTAATTCCATTTTGTTGACAGAGTTCAACAATTCTTTTGTTCTTCAGTCCTGCATAAGTCATCATCATTAAGTCAATTGTTTCTTCGCTGCTCAAAACTGAATCATAGCCGGATAAAGAAGTAACAACTTTTTTTTGATAATTTAATTTTTGTGCTATCTCGTCTCTTAGAGCATTTGCACCGTGAACTATAATAAATTTTTCTTTAATTGTTGAAAGGTCTGAAATTATTCCTTTTAGATTAATTTCTTTTCCGCCGCCAATTTTAATTAAATACATTTGAACTCCATCAATGAATTATTTGGAATAGTTTGCCAGTTATCTTCATTAATAAATTTATCTGAACAAATAAGAATCAAATCCTCAGTAATTTTTTTGTGCATTGTAAAATAATTTTCATCTTCATTAAAGAAAGAATAAAGATAAGCATTTTCTTTATCTGCAATTATAAAATTCATCGCTCGGACATAAGAAGATTTTTTTATAATTATTTCAGTTCCTTTTTTAATTGCATCTTTAATATTTCCCTTATCGAATCTTTTTATGTAATTAAAAATTTTTTCTGCACCAATTCTTCCCTGTTCTTTTATTTTAACGCCGCGTAATTCTCCATTAAAAATGAAGATGTAATTATCATCATAAAATGGCATATTGTTTTCAATGGTAATTCCTTCATCGCGGAAAGCACTGCGTGCATGTGCAATTAATCTTTTTGTAGAACCAAATTTTTGAAAATCATCTTCCCAGATTGGTTTTATGTTTTTATAAAAATTCCATTTATCGTTTTGCCAGTAAGCACAACCCCATCCATGACCTTGATATTCCTTACTATTTTTTGATATTTCTGCAAATTTTAAAAGATAATCTTTTGCATTGAATTCATATTTAGAATTTACATACAACAGCCTACACATTTTTTCTCCATGACAAAACAGTTATAAATTTTATCTCATCTTGATTAACTTATTTTTATTATAATCTCAAGAAAATTAAATCATCAATCATAATGAAGGAAAAAATTAAATTGGATGAAGTCCCGGAAATTCCAGTCCAGTTTTTTCAACAAAACCAAACATGATATTAAATGCCTGAACAGCCTGACCTGCAGCACCTTTCATCAAATTATCAATTGCACTCATTACAACAAGTCGATTTGAGAATTCATCTTTTTTAAAACCAATATCACAGTAATTTGTACCAATCAATAATTTTGGTTCGGGGTATCTATAAATTCCTTCGCTTTCTTTCACAATTCGAATAAATGGTTCATTGCCATAAGCTTCGCGGTAAATTTTCCAAATATCTTTTTCAGTCAAATTTTCTTTTAAGAATACATGACATGTTGCCAGCAAACCTCTAACAATATCAATAGCAGTTGCAGAGAAATGAACCTGAATTTTTTTACCGAAAGATAATTCCTGTAAAATTTCTGCAGTATGTCTGTGTTGAGTTGGCATATAAGATCTGACAACTCCGCTTCTTTCAGGATGATGTGAACCCTCATTAACTTTATTGCCGCCTTCACTTGAACCGACCTTTACTTCAATTACAGTTCTATCTTCTTCGACAAGTCCATTTTTATATAAAGGATATAACCCAAGGATACTTGCAGTTGCATTGCATCCTGCACTCGAAATAAAATTAGATTTTTTCATCTCTTCACGATGAAGTTCAGGAATACCATAGACAAATTCGTTTAATAAATCAGGGCGTGCATGTTTGTGACCATACCATTTTTCATATTCGGAAGCATCTTTTAATCTAAAATCTGCACTCAAATCAATTATTCTTGGAGCAATTTTTTTGAATGTATCAATTTTATTTTGAGAACTATTATGAGGAAGACAGAGAAATAATAAATCACATTCTTCGAGTTCATTTATGGAATTAAATTTTAGTGTCGTAACCTTTCTTAAATTCGGATGAATTTTATGAACAAATTTTCCTGTATTGCTTTCAGAAGTAACCTGTTTTACTTCAACAAAAGGGTGAAACAGCAATAATCTAAGAAGTTCACCTCCAGTATAACCCGAAGCACCTACTATGGAGATTTTAATTTTTTCCATTTATTTCTCCTCTGCAACTCTCAATATATATTCAACCATTTTTTTAGGAATATTTACACCTGTAGTAACGATGCTGTTTTTATATTCCATTGTATAATTAACTTCATTTACCAAAAGGCCATTTTCAGTTTCGAAGATATCGATAGCAACAATACCGCCGCCTACAGCTTTTGCAGCACGTAAAGATATATCACGAAGTTCATCAGTAACAGGACAATTAGAAGCAATGCCGCCACGAGCTGTATTTGTAATCCAGTGAGGCGATGTTCTATAAATTGCTGCAATACATTCATCGCCAACCACAAAGCTACGAATATCTCTTCCTTTCTTCTCCACATATTTTTGAATATAGAAAATAGAATGATGATAAGAGCCTAAAATAGTTTTATGTTCAAGAACAGCTTCGGCAGCATCCCGGTCATTAATTTTTGAAAGCAATCTGCCCCATGAACCAACAGCAGGTTTAAGAACAACTGGATAGCCCATTTCTTCAATAGCTTTTAGAGCTGATTCTTCTGTAAATGCAACTCTAACTTCCGGTTGAGGAACATTATGTTCAGCAAGAGCAACAGAAGTCAGTAATTTATCACCACAAATAGTAGCAACATGATAAGTATTAACGCACTTAATTCCTGCTGCTTCAAAAAGTCGTAAGCTATGAAGTGCTCGTGAGTGATTAATACATCTTTCGACAACAACATCTAAATCAAAATGGTCTTTGCCAAGATTAAATGTTATCTCACGGTCATCAATCATAACTAATTCAACACCTTTAATCGCGTTGAATTCATCAATTAGAAATTTTTCATCTTTTCTTATCAATGAATGAAGTAATCCGATTTTCATTTTTAATATTCTCCCTAATTAAATAAAAAAGAGCTGAAATTTTTCAGCGTTTATAGGTTAGATGATGTTTGACAGCATCTACGATGTGTTTAAGTTCGGCAAGGTCAACTGTGCGTCCTCTTTGACCAACAGACTTTACTTCTTTCAAAATATCATATTGAGTCTGCTCATCAAGTTCAGTTTCACCAATTAAATTCAATGCATATCTTAGTGATGCAATTCCCGACATGTGGTCCAAAGCAAAACTTCTTTCTCTACCAACAACAGCAGGATTTAAGCTTTCATAATGCATTGGATTGATAGAAGCAGCATGAGTATGAACACCTGCACAGTGAGTAAATGCATTCATACCTGTTATCGGGAAATTAGCTGGTATTGGAATTCCAGAATGTTTACTGACCAAATCATATAATTCAATAAGCTTTGGAAGATTCCAGCGGTTTTCTCCAAAATCTACAGTAAGAACAACAAGCAGCTGAGCTAAATCAACTATACCTGCTCTTTCACCTAAACCAAGAGTTGTTGCATCAATTATATCGGCTCCAGCGCGATAAGCATCAAGTGCATTTGCAAGTGCCAATCCTCTATCGTTATGACAATGCACCGCAACCTTAGGATGAAGATTTCTCTTATTAAATTCTTCTTTCAATCTTGAAATATAATCATACATACTTCTTTTGCCTGGAATCATGTATCCCGTAGTATCGGCAACACTAATAATGTCGGCTCCAGCTTCAATAGCAGCCACAGAAGCTTTTACAACATTTTCAAATTGTGACCTTACAGTATCTTCAGGAGTATATCTAATTAATAAATCAGGTTTTTGACTTTTAGCGTATTTAATTATATCGGTGATTTGTTTGATTGCGCTATCGAGGTCTTTCTTAAAAACTGTATTTAATCTTTCATCAGACACACAATAAAAAACGCCAATAAATCCCACTCCACATTCGAGTGCCAGGTCAACATCCTGTTTTAATGACCGCGAATGAGCTCCTACAACAGCTTTATAATTTTTTTGAGCAATGGATTTTACAGCTTCATGAATTTCAGGCGTAACCATTGGATGTCCGGCTTCGATAATATCGATGCCGATTTCATCGAGCAAATTTGCTATTGCAAGTTTGATGTGCTTATCAAAATAAACACCGGGGGTTTGTTCCCCTTCTCTTAAAGTTGAATCTAAAACCCAGACCAATTATTCTCCCCAATCTTCTTCTTCTTGAGGTGCTTCATTTAACGTTGGAGGGTTAAGAGAAACAACTTCAAGTTCAGTTCCACAATCGGGACATTCAAGTAATTCTCCAACTACTGTCCCTTCCTTTAATTCAATCATTGCACCACAAACAGGGCATTCTGCTTTCATATTACTCCAAAAATTTTTTTGCGAAGATAAAAAATATTTTGCGGCTTTGCAATAAATCAGGTGTTTAAAAAAAATATTTTTTAATTTTATGCATAATAATGCATAATTATAAATTAAGTATTTTTTAAAATTCTTAATCTGAACCGAGTCTTTTAATAATTTCTACAGAATCAATACCTTCTGCCTGAGCAGAAAAATTCGGAATTATACGATGACGCAAAACCGGGATAAGAAATGCTCTCACATCTTCAATTGATGGAGTAAATCTTCCTTCCATTACTGCTTTAGTTTTTGCAGCAAGTATTAAATATTGTGATGCTCGCGGACCTGCACCCCAACTAATCCAATCTTTAATAAATTTATTTGTGCCATCTACTGGACGAGTTGATTTAACAAATTTAACTGCATATTCAATAACATTATCTGCAACAGGAACTCTTGTAATAAAATCCTGAAAGAAAATTATATCTTCTGCATTAAGTATTTTATTCAATTCCGGTTTATAATCACTTGTAGTCTGTTTAATGATTTTAATTTCTTCATCAAAAGATGGATAATCAAGCCAGAGATTGAACATAAATCTATCAAGCTGTGCTTCAGGCAGAGGATAAGTTCCTTCCTGTTCAATAGGATTTTGTGTTGCAAGAACAAAAAAGGGTTCTTCAAGTTTATATGTCACACCTGCAGCAGTAACTTTATGTTCCTGCATGGCTTCGAGTAATGCAGATTGTGTTTTGGGTGGAGTGCGGTTTATTTCATCTGCAAGAATAATATTTGCAAAAATTGGTCCTTTTATAAATCTGAAATCTCTCTTTTTAGTTATCGAATCTTCTTCAATAATTTCTGTTCCTGTAATATCACTCGGCATTAAATCAGGAGTGAATTGAATACGACTGAATTTTAAATCGAGTACCTCAGAGAGTGTTTTAATTAAAAGAGTTTTTGCCAGACCAGGAACCCCAACTAAAAGGCAATGTCCTCTTGACAACAAACTTACAATTAAGTTATTAATAATTTCTTCCTGACCAACAATTACTTTTGAAATTTCCTTTTTAATTTCTTTAACAGCTTCTGACAGTTTTTCAACTATCTCAATATCATTTATGTTTTTGTTAATCACTTTATTCCTTTTAATTTATTTATAATCTAATTTCCCAATAAATTTTTTCTTTAATTTCATTCATCCAGTTTTTATAAAGTTTTTGTTTTTTATAATATTCTGCAAGTCTTTTAATTTCATTATAATCAAGTTCAAGATTAGCTTTATGTTGTGGAATTCTCTTAATTAGTTTCACAATGTGATATCCATAAGTATTTCTATCAAGTTCCATTCTTTTTGGGAAACTGATATCCCCTTCTTTCATTTTATAAATCTGGTCAACTATTGATTTATCAAGCTGATTAGCTTCAAATGTGCCAAGAACACCACCAAATTTTGCACTTTCTTTATCGTCACTATATTTTTTTGCATAATATTCAAAAGTATTTTTGCCAGAAATTATGCTGTCTCTTATTTCATTCAAAAATTCTATTGCTCTGAGGTCAGATTCATTATCAGATTTCATTTTAATCAAAATGTGGCGTGTATGAATAGATTCACCTCTTCTTTCGAGCATTTGAATTATGTGAAAACCGACTGGAGATTCAACTATTCCGGATAATTGATTTGGAGCTAGCGAAAATGCAACTGCTTCAAATTCAGGATAGAAAACACCGCGCTTTACAAATCCCAAATCGCCGCCTTGTGCAGCACTGCCGGGGTCATCAGAATATTTTTTTGCAAGTTCAGCAAAATCAGCTCCCTTTTTCAAAGAATCAAGAAGAGTTTTAGCAAGATCCAATGCTTTTTTTCTTGCTCTTTCTCCGGTTTTTGGATTCTGAAATATATGTGCTATTTCATATTTTTCCGGCACAACACCAAGTGAATCTTTATACATTTCAAAAAAATCTTCTACTTCTTTTCGTGATACCTGAACATCTCCAAATTTCTTTTGCTGTAGCATTTGAGCCATAAGATTTTTTCTTGTATCATCTCTTAAAACTCGTTTTATTTTTTCAACAGGCATTCCATAAACTTGTTCTAATTTTTCCTGAGAACCATATTGTTGAATAAAATAATTAATCTGATAATCAAGCTGACTTTTAACCTGGTCATCAGAAACTACAATCGAATCAAGTTCAGCCTGAGCATATAAAAGTTTTTCTTCAATCATCTGCATCAAAACATTTCGTAGCATATTTGAATCTGGGGCACTCATATTTCTTTGAGCTGCTTCATAATTTGCTCGAAAATCTAATTCAGATTTTAAAATTATTTCATTGTCAACAACAGCAACAATTTTATCAAGCACCTGTTGTGCGAAAGCTGATGTGCTAATTAATAATACCAAAAAAATTTTTTTCATATTAATTACCTTTTTATTTCAACATCATAATCAGAAATTAATTCTTCAATGTAATTCTGAATAAACTCTTTGTTTTTTACAACCTGATATCGTTCTTTTACTTTTTCTTTTATTACTTCAAATGGCGGAATAATTCCTTTATCAAATTTTTCTTCGAGCTGGACAATAGCAAATTTATTTTTTTCTGCTTCGATTACAACACTAATTTCACCAGGCAACATAAATGAAACTATTCTTGCCAGACTTGCTGGCTGCAATTGATAACCATAATATAAATTGTCGGTCTCTGAACTAATAATTGATGCTGTATTAGCAAATGCATTTAATGCTTTATCCCACCCGCTTTCTATTAAAGTTGTTCTAAATTTTACAGCATCATCAAAGTTATTAAAATAAATAATGTTAATGCGATATAAATCATCTAAAAGACGAAAATCTTCCTTTAATAATTCATAAAAATCACGAAGTTCAACTTCGTCAGGTGAATTTGTATTTTCAGATAATATTTTATTGATAAGAAATGCAGCTGCCAATTCCTTTTTTGACCTTTCCAAGATTGAATTAAATTCTTTATCCTTTGTAATTCCTTCTTCAACTGCTTTTTGATACAAAACTTCTCTTTCAATCCATTCATTAATAAATTGTTCTCGAAGTTTTGCATTGTTCGATTTTTCGCCGAGTGCAATTTTCAGCTCTTCTTCTGTAAGAACAGCATCTTTTACTCTTACAATTTCGTTTGATTTTCTTTCTTCCTTTGAACACCCAAAGAATACAAAAAGAAAAAAGAAAGCCAAAAATATTTTATTGCTTAAAAGCTTTAGCAAGTTCATCATAATAATATTTTGGATGATACAATTTTTTTAATCTGTTAATATATGATTCTTCAAGACGCTTACTTTCCAGTTCCTGTAAAATTCCCATAATTTCATTTCGAACTTCGGCAAATGTTTTGATTCGAGAAGGTTCTCTGTTTGTCAATTTCAGAATTATCCAGCTGCTTCCATTTTTGAATGGTGCAGAAATATCACCTACATTTTTAAGTTTATTAGCTTCATCAGCAAGACCATTATCGCCAATTTCAATTAACTCGTTCTTAGACTGATTTCGTGCAGATGATTTTTTATTATACTTTGACATTAATGAATCAAAATCTACTCCACTTTTTGCTTCGTTATAAATTACATTCGCTAATGAATCAGAATCAACTCTTATTTCTTTGAAAGCAACTCTGTCTTTCCATCTAAAATTTTCTTTATTCTTTTCATAATAATTCATAGCCATTATGCTGTCAACTTTTACTTTTGACCAGACTTCTTCTTCAAGAATTTTGAAAAGATAAATTCCGTTTTCATAATCTTTAATTAAAGAAGCAAATTCTGGATTAACTTTATCATATTGCATTGCTTTTTCTCTAATTAATAATTCTCCTGCATAATCTTCAATTGCTTCGTTCAACATGTCCGCACTTAATTTTCTAAATATATAATCACCTTTGCCTTTCATAAAATTGAACAATGAATCGCACAACACTTTATTCTTATTTAGTTCAAAAATTACTCCCATTCCTAATTCAAAATGTATTACACTTTGAGGATAGTCATTAATACTTTTTAATGAATCGGAATAAGATAGAACTCTGTCAAATAAATCTTTTTTAATTTCCAGATTAGCCTGTTTAATCAAGTTTTGTTTTAATTTCATTAAATCTTTTTTATAGCGCAGATTTTTATATGTCTTTTCTAATTCATCTTTGCTTTCTTCAAAACTTGGGATTGGTTTTTCTTCTGTCAATTTTATAATGTGGTAACCATAAGAAGTTTTAACAATTGGAGAAATTTCTCCAACCTTTAATTTAAAAGCAGCATTTTCAAATTCGGGGACCATGCGGTGACGCTGAAAATATCCTAAATCACCTTTTTTCTTTGCACTGTATTTATCATCGGAATATTCCTTTGCAAGTTCACCAAAATCTGCTCCTTCTTGAATTTTCTTTTGTACTTCTAAGATTTTTTGATAAGCTTTTAATGTATCAACATTACCGAGTGAATCTCTTGAGCTCGCAAGAATATGCTGAGCACGAATCATATGTCTTCTTGGAATTTTTCCAACAACTTTAATGATATGATATGCAAAATTTGATTTTAATAATTGTGGATAAATTTTGCCTGGTTCTGTAGAATAAATTGCATCTTCAATTTCTGGAATTACAATTTCTCCAGCAGTAACAAAACCAACATCACCGCCTCTATCTTTTGAGTATGTATCTTTAGAATATTCTTTTGCAAGTTTTTCAAAATCTTCTCCATTGTTAATTCTTTTGATTAATTCATTTCCAAGTTCTATTGTTTGTTGTTCGTTCATTGAAGAATCTGGTCTTAACATTATATGAGCTACTTGATATTCATATTTTCTTCTTTCATAAAGCTGTTTAATTCCTGGTTTAATTAATTCATCATTAAGATAGAATGTGGTTCCTATGTTTGTTTTATAATCATTCAATTCTTTTTGCATATCTTCATCTGAATAATAACCTCTCACGAATGCATCGCGAAGTTTCATTCTGTAATTAACATAAAGGTCTAAAAATTTTTTATAATTACTTATTGAATCCTTTTTAGCATTTTCGATATTGCCGGAATTTTTAGCATATGCTTTTTCAAACTCGTCCATATAAATTTTATTTTTTCCAAATTCTGCAACAACAATTTTGGAATGTTCAACAGCGCAAGAAGTCAAAATGAAGATTATAACTGGCATCAATAAAAACATTTTTTTGATATGCATAGCTAAATTCCTCCACAATTATTTTATTTAGTTGTTTTAATAATTCCACTCATAAAAAAGTTTCTTGCATTCTAATGTTTTATCTTAATTTCATTATCACAAATATTTTACAATAATAAAATGAAAATATTTTTGTAACAATCTACAACCTGAAGTATGTCAATCAAATTACACAGGAAATGGTTTGGTATTTCTTTCCCAGAAAACTCCGTATTCAAAGCCCTGTATTTTTTTATCTTTGTCAGCAAGATGAAGTCTCTTTTCTGCCAGCGCAGCAAAATATTTATCTATCTCAATTCCCACATAATTTCTATCTAATTTTTTTGCAACAACTGAAGTAGTTCCAGAACCTAAGAATGGGTCAAGCACAATATCATTTTTATTTGTGCTTGCTAAAATAAGTTTTGCAATTAATTTTTCCGGCTTTTGAGTTGGATGAATTGTATTTTCAGGCATTGACCAGAACGGCACAGAAATGTCTGTCCAGATATTTGAAGGATGAGTTAATCTATAATTTCCTTCAGAGGAATTTAACCAGTCTTTTGGATTTCCATTTTCATCTCTGTAAGGAGCAATAACTTTTCTCATCAATTTAACTGAATCAATATTGAATGTATATTTGTTTGAAACGGTGCAGAACCAGATATCTTCCGAACTATTTTTCCAGTTTGACTTTGAACCTCTTCCCTTTTCTCTTTCCCATGTAATTCTGTTCCGAATTATAAAATGCTTTTCTAAAGCTAAAGGAATTGAAATTGAAGTATGCCAGTCGCCACAAAAATAAATTGTTGCAGTTGGTTTTAAAGTTCGCTTCAATTTAATTATAAATTGTTCAATCCAGCTTGAGTAATCTAATATTGATTGTTCCTTAAACTTAAGTGTGTTAAAAGATTTATTAAGATTATACGGCGGATCAACAAAAAGCAAATCAACAAAAGATTCTGGCAAATAATCCAGAACAGTGAATAAATCCTGGCAGATTGTTTTATTCAATATATCTTTTACTTCAGCTTTGTTTTTTAGTTTAATTAATTTCTTTGAATATTTTTTCAATTCATAGTCAGATAAAAAGATTGTTCTGTTTCTCGGTGCAACTTTTTTATTCTTCATAAATGAAAATTTAGATTAGAATTAGAATCATTTTGCAAGTGTGCCAGACTTAATCGAGCTATCAATTTCAATTATCTTTACTTTCCCTTCTTCATCAGCATCAACTGCAAGTATCATTCCTTGTGAATCCAATCCAAACAATTTTGCTGGTTTTAAGTTGGCAACAATCAAAACATTTTTACCAATTAATTCTTCTGGTTCATAACTCTTTGCTATTCCTGCGACGACCTGTCTTTTCTCGTTACCTAACTCAAGTTGAAGTTTAAGAAGTTTTTCACTTTTCTTAACCTTTTCTGCTGCAATAATTTTTGCCACCTTTAGTTTTATTCGCTTAAATTCTTCTATTGTAATTTCTTCATCCTTTTGAACATCTGTTTCAACAGCACCAAGTTTATTAATCTGTTCTTCTATAATCTTATCTTCAATTTTATTGAATAAAATTTCTGGAGGATTAAGTTTATGACCTTCTTTCAAATTCAATTTACCGGATTCATTCCACTCACATTTTTCTGCATTAAGCATATTAAATATTTTTGATGATGTAAAAGGTATTACAGGTTCGAACAATTCAGCAAGAGTATAAATTGTATTAAGACAGATGTTGATAGTTGTTCCGCATCTTTCTTTATTTTGCTTTACAGTAATCCATGGTTCAGAGTCATTAAAATATTTATTTGCCGCTCTTGCAAGATTCATCATTTCGAAGACTGCATCTTTGATTTTAAAATGTTCAATAAGATTTCCAACTTTTTGAGGATATGATTTCAAAAGTTCAATCATGTTCTCATCGATTGGCTCTAAAGTCTTAGATATTGGAACTTTGCCTTCAAAGTGTTTGAATGCAAAAGTAAAAGTTCTGTTAATAAAATTACCGAGTATATCTGCAAGTTCGCCGTTATTTCTTGCTTGAAATTCTTTCCAATAAAAATCTGTATCTTTATTTTCAGGAAGATTAGCTGCCAGAGTATATCTGAGCGGGTCAGGTGGAAATATTTCGAGAAAGTCAATTACATCAATTCCCCAGCCGCGTGACTTTGAAAATTTTTTCCCCTCGAAATTCAAAAATTCATTTGCAGGGACATTTTGTGGCAAAATATATTTGTCATTATTATAATCATTCCATGCCATCAACATTGCAGGAAATATAATTGTATGAAAAACAACATTATCTTTTCCGATAAATGCAATATACTTTGTATTCGGATCCTGCCAGTATCTTTTCCATAAATCGGGGTCATTTCTTTTTTCGGAAAGGTCTTTTGTTGCAGATATGTAACCAAGAACAGCTTCAAACCAAACATACAAAACTTTTCCTTCTGCATTTGGTAGCGGAACTTTTATACCCCAATCTAAATCTCTCGTTACAGCTCTGTCTTTTAATCCTTCGCTAAACCAGCCTTTGCAATATTGAAGTACATTATCTTTCCAGCCATATTTTTTGTTCATCTCATCAATATATTTTTCAAGACGTTCTTGATATTTGCCTAAAGGGAAATACCAGTGAGAAGTTTCTTTCAATACAGGGGTCTCTCCGCTGATTTTGCTTTTAGGATTTTTCAATTCTGAAGGTTCATAAAGTGAACCACATTTTTCGCATTCATCGCTTCTTGCTTCTTCGTATCCGCAACGCGGACAGGTTCCTTCTACATATCTATCTGGCAAAAACATTTTAACTTTTTCATCATAAAATTGCATTGATTTTTTTTCTATCAACAATCCATTATCATAATAGCACTTAAAAAATTCCTGTCCTGTTTTATGATGTATTGGAAGACTTGTTCTTGAATATATGTCGAAGCTCATTCCAAATTTTTCAAAAGCTTTTTTATTGAGTTCGTGATATCTGTCAATTATAACTTTTGGATGAACTTTTTCTTTATCTGCAGTAATTGTTATCGGGACGCCGTGTTCATCAGAACCGCAAATATAAATTACATCATCTCCATTAAGTCTTTTGTACCTTACATAAATATCGGCAGGCAAATAAGCTCCGCTTAAATGACCAAGATGAATATTGCCATTTGCATAAGGCAGTGCTGATGTAACAAGTACTTTTTCCTTAGCCAAGTTTTTCTCTCTTTTTATTAATAATTGCTGACAAATATAAGAAAATTCTAAATTGGAATACTTAATTGTTTTTCATAAAATCGAAATTAATAATAAACCGAATTTAAAGGCATAAATCCAAAAATAATTTATATCAATTAGAAAAGAATTTTAATATTTTTTACATGAAAAAAATTTCCATAAAAGATGAGGGATAATTAAATGAAAAAAATAATGTCAACAGTAATATTTGCATTAGTAGATATTGTTTGTTTTGTTCAGGGAGGTGTAATTTTATTTTATGCTTTACTTCATTTTCAATATAAAGTCGAAATAGCCAGAGGCGAAGGCTTTACTACTTCGGAGTTACAAAATGTTCCAGTTGCAATTGGAGGTTTTTATTATTACTCAGAATCTTATATAAAAATTGCATTAATTGGTGTTGCATTAATAATCACTGGTTTTTTAATGCGAAGCTGGAGAAAAAGTTTTGAATAAATTTTTAGTTGAGCAATGTCCCTTTAAGCATCATATGAGCAACAGTGAAATAAATTATAATTCCAGTAACATCAACCAGAGTTGCTACAAAAGGCGCTGAAGAAGTTGCCGGGTCAAATCCAAGTTTTTTGAGCAGAAAAGGAAGCATTGAACCCATAAGACTTCCCCAGCATACTACACCAATTAAAGCTGTAGCCACAGTCATACCGATTAAAAGCCAGTGTTCTCCATAAACTCCGCTTGCGAGTTGCCAAAGTGAAATTCTTAGAAAACCTATTACTGCCAATATTACACCAAGTAATAATCCTGTTAATATTTCTCTTCTAAACACGAAGAACCAATCTTTAAGAGAAAGTTCGTTAAGTGCCAGAGAGCGAATAATTAATGTAGAAGCTTGTGAACCTGAGTTACCTCCACTTGAAATTATTAGTGGTACAAATAAAGCAAGAACAACAGCCTGACTGATTTCATTTTCAAAATAACCCATAGCAGTTGCTGTAAACATTTCACTTATGAATAAAATACTAAGCCAGCCTGCTCTCTTTTTTATCATTTGAAAAATTGATGTATGAGGATAAGGTTCTTCGAAAGTCTGAACAGCTGCAATCTTTTGAATGTCTTCTGTTGTTTCTTCTTCTGCTATATCGAGTACATCATCAACTGTTACAATTCCAACCAGAATTCCTGAACTATCTGTAACTGGCAAAGCAACTCTATCATACTTTTTGAATAGTTCTATTGCAGATTCCTGGTCATCGTAAACTTTTAACGAAACAAAATTTCCATCCATCAACTCACTAATTTTAGTCTCAGGTGAAGCAAGTAAAATTTCTCTAATTCTAATGTCATCAATAAGCTTGCCTGATTCATCTACTACAAAAAGAATATTCAAAGTTTCTTTATCCTGACCATATTTTCGAATATAATCAAGAGTTTCCTGAACAGTCCAGTTTTCTTTAATTGCAATATAGTCAGGCGTCATTAATCGCCCGATGCTGTTTTCAGGATATCCTAATAATTGCTGAGCTATTTTTCTTTCTTCAAACGACAAGTAGTTTAATAATTGTTTAACTACATTTGGAGGCATTTCTTCAAACAAAGCAGTTCGGTCATCTGGCGACATCTCATTGAGCAGTTCTGATATTTTTTCGTGTCCCATTGAGTGAATAAGTTCTACCTGTGTATCATAATCCAGATATTCAAAAACATCAGCAGCTAATTCTTTAGGAAGCAATCGAAAAAGTAAAACTCTTTCATCTTCGTTAAGTGTTAATATCAAATCTGCGATATCTGTTGGTGTCCAATCAATTAAAATTTCCTTAAGGTCAAGGAATTGTTTGTTTTGGATTAGTTCTTTTATTTCAGGGCTGATTAGCATGCTCAGCATCAGGCACCTCCTTTTTGAAGGATCGATTAAGGATTGATTAAATTAGGTTAGCAAATTTACTATATAAAATTGAATTCTCAATTAATTTAGCCGAAAAAATTTTTTATGAAATATTTTTTCTTCTTTGTTAGCTGAAATACTAATTTATCTTTTAGACAATTTACAATTTCAAAATAAATTACAAATTCAATTCTTTCTTCATCAGTTCAAAAGTTTCTTCATACTCGTGAGGTTTGTAATCAAGTTCTACCATTGCCTTCAAAATTATCAATCCAGATTTTAAAGGACGGGGTGCAGCCTGGTTCAAATCTTTTGTTAAAATTGGTTTAATCAATTTCTTATTCAAATCAAAGTAATCAGCTATTTTTAATGTAAAATCATATCTCGAAATAATTTCTTTCCCTGCAATATTATAAATACCTTCTTTTTTGAATAAAATAATTTTATGAATTGCATCAACAAGGTCATCTACATAAGTTGGATTGTTATACTGGTCAGTTACAATTCTTATTTGTTCACCTGCACGAAGAGAATTAATAACCCATTTAACAAAATCTGGTCTGCCATATTTTGCTGGTCCATACAAAACATTTGTCCTAATAATTGTATAACGAACACCGCTTGTTCTTATAGAATTTTCGCTTGCTAATTTAGTTCTTCCATAATAACTGATTGGACATGGTTTATCGTTTTCTGAGTAAGGACCTTTTTTGCCATCAAAAATGTAATCCGTTGAAATATGAATCATGTGAGCATCAATTGTCCAGGCATAAAGAGCAATATTTTCAACACCATTTACATTAACTTTCCATGCTAATTCTCTTTCTTTTTCTGCTTTGTCAACATTGGTATATGCAGCTGCATTAATAACAAAATCCGGGAAAAAATCTAAGATAAGTTTTCTTACACTGTTTTTCTGAGTAATATCAACACTTTTATAATCAACACCGGGAACAAAAGACTCAGGTTCGGCTGAGGCACACATTAGTTCATAATTATTTGTAATTGAAAAATACTCTGCAAGTCTTTGCCCCAGCATTCCATTTGACCCGATTATTAAAATTCTTGTTTTTATTAAATTACCACTTAACATATTCATTCAGCAATTCTTCAATATTGTTTGATGAAACTGATTTTGCTGCAATTTTATTTGCAGTTCTTAAAGAAATTAATAAGTCATTTGTATTAAGATATGTATAAAAAAAGACCGAGCCAAAAATATCACCACAGCCAATTTTATTTTTTACTTCAACTTGTTCTGCAGCAACACTCAAGTTTTTAATCTCCCCTTTGTCTAAGAAGAAAACTTCTGCACCTTTATTTCCTTTTGTAAGAATTAAAGCTCGAGGACCAAATTTTAAAATATTTTCAGTAATTATTTTTTCGTCATCATAATTAAAAATGGTTTTCAATTCATTTTCATTGCATTGAATTATATCAACATTTGAAAGCCAATCTTCTGCATCAGGAATTGTTCTAAATTCTCGTTTCAAATTTTCGTCAACACCGCGGGATAATGTATGAACATCAAAGTAAATTAAACCATTAAAATTCCTGCGAATACTTTTTAATTGTTCCTGAGTAATATCAAAACCTGTTATCATGTTTATTAAAATTCCATCAAAAAGTGACCAATCATTGACTTTTTCAATTTCTAAAGATGTAGAAATATTTTTATAAAACTCATCTCGTTCTTTATGTTCATAAATTTTTAGAAAGACTTCAGGCATATCATCAAGATGAATTAAAAAGTCAGGCAAACATTTTGAATATAATTTTTCAAAATACTTTAATGCATTTTTATTCATTCCGGTTAACAGAAATATTTTATCATTTTCATTTTTCACAAATAACATTCCGGATACTGAATAATAAATTCCACCAGGTTTTATTATTTCCCTGCCTGAAATTTCGATGTGGTCGATAATAGAATGTCCAATTAATAAAATATTCATTTCAAAATTGATATATTATGAACTAAAGATTATGCGTTTCATGTTTTATTCAAAAATAAATAAGATTGAACAAAAAAGGCTAAATAAAATATGAAAATTGGAATAACATGCTATCCAACTTATGGAGGAAGCGGAGTTGTAGCTACAGAACTTGGACTTGCTCTTGCCTCCTTAGGTCATCAAGTTCATTTTATAAGTTATGCAATTCCGCACAGATTAACTCGCTTTGTTGAAAATGTTTTTTTCCACGAAGTTGAAGTAGCAAGCTATCCATTGTTTGAACATTCTTTATATGGTTTATCATTGACAAGTAAAATGCTCGAAGTTATAGAATATGAACAGTTAGATTTGATGCATGTTCATTATGCAATTCCTCATGCAGTAAGTGCATACCTTGCCAAACAAATTCGGAAAAAAGCCAACAAAGATATAAAGTTTATAACTACACTCCATGGAACTGATATTACGCTGATGGGTCTCGAGCCTTCATTTATGCCTCTTGTAAAATTCAGTATCGAAGAAAGTGATGGAGTTACTGCCGTATCAAGATTTTTAAAAGAAAAAACATTGATTAATTTTAATGTCAATAAAGAAATTGAAGTAATATATAATTTCATCGACACAGAAAAATATAAACCAGTTGAAGATAAACCTTATCGTGAAAGATTAGCTTCACATGGAGAAAAAATTTTAATTCATACTTCGAATTTCAGAACAGTAAAAAGAGTTCCTGATACAATAAGAATACTTCACAAAGTAAAGAAAGAATTGTCGGCTAAATTAGTTCTTGTTGGCGATGGACCCGACAGGTCAGAATGTGAACGACTTGCAAGAGAATTAGATTTACAAAAGGATGTAATATTTCTTGGCAAGCAAGATGCTTTACCAGAAATTTTAAATGCTGCTGATATTTTTCTAATGCCTTCACAATCAGAAAGTTTTGGATTATCGGCACTTGAAGCAATGTCTTGCGGAATTCCGGTTGTAAGTTCTTCTGTAGGCGGTTTACCTGAATTAGTAATTCACAATGAAACTGGTTACATCGCAGAAATAGGAGATATCGAACGCATGGCAAAATATGTTATTGATTTATTAACTAACGAAAAGAAGTATAAAATATTTTCAAAGAATTCAAGAGAAAGAGCTGTAAAATATTTCGACAAAAACTTAATTGTTCCAAAATATATAGAGTATTATGAAAAAATCTTAAATACATAAAAGCAGATAATTTCAAATAAAGAAAATAAATGACCAAACAATTTAACAACTGCTAAATTTCTCTTTGTAACTGAAGATTCAAGATGATATCCCCACAGGTTTTCTGCCTATGCTATAATATATAAATCCCATTTCAATCATTTTATTCAGGTCAAAAATATTCCTCCCATCAAAAATCAGTTTTGATTTCAGCAATGATTTTATCTTATCAAAGTCAGGATTTCTAAATTCATTCCATTCAGTTAATATTAAAAGAGCATCTGCATTTTCTAATGCTTTATATTGTTCATCAACATATTCCAGAATATCATCAAGATAAAATTTTGCATTTTCAACAGCTGCAGGGTCATAACCTTTTACTTTTGCACCAAGTTCAACCAGCTTTTTTATTATAACAATTGATGGAGCTTCGCGCATATCATCAGTATTTGGTTTGAATGCTAATCCCCAAACGCCAAATGTTTTCCCTTTAATATCATTATTAAAATGTTTTAGAATTTTACTAACGAGAATAAGTTTTTGATTATTATTTACTTCGTCAACTACTTTCAAAATTTTTATTGGAGAACCTTTTTCTTGAGAAGTTTTTATCAATGCTTTCACATCTTTTGGAAAACATGAACCTCCATAGCCAATGCCAGGGAAAAGAAATCTTTTTCCAATTCTTGAATCAGACCCCATAGCTTTACGAACTAAATCAACATTAGCTCCAACAGCTTCGCAGAAATTTGCAATTTCGTTCATAAAAGTAATTCTCATTGCTAAATATGAATTGGCTGCATATTTTGTTACTTCTGCACTCTCTGGGTCCATATCGTAAATTGGATTTCCCTGACGAACAAATGGTTCATAAAGTTCATGAAGTTTTTCAAATACTTTCTGGGTTCTTGCCCCAATCACAATTCTATCCGGTTTCATAAAATCTTCTACTGCAAAACCTTCACGCAAAAATTCTGGGTTTGAAGCTACTTCAAAATTTTTAATTCCATGCTTTTGTAAAATCTTTGTTACTTCGTATGAAGTTCCAACAGGCACAGTACTTTTATTAACAATGATTTTAAAATCTGAGGTATTAGCTTCTTTCAATATTTTGCCAATTTCATCTGCAACACCAAAAACATATTTTAAATCTGCAGAGCCATCATCATCCTGAGGTGTGGGCAGACACAAAAAAATAATTTCTGATTCAAGCACAGCTTTTTTTAAGTCATCTGTAAAAATTAATCTTTGCTTTTCAATATTTCGATGAAATAAAATTTCTAAACCTGGTTCATAAATTGGCACAATTTTGTTTTTAAGTTTTTTTAGCTTTTCTTGATTATTATCAACACAAATTACTCTGTTTCCCATTTCTGCAAAACATGTTCCGCTAACCAATCCGACATAGCCGGTTCCAATTACTGAAAGTTCCATTTGTTTTTCCCTCGATTTTTAATCTTTTATCTGTCAGAATTAAATAAAAAATCTTTGTCGATATCTTTAAGCTTTTTTAATGATAAATCTTTTTGAGATACAATTGGATATTCAACATTCCAGTTGATATTCAAATCAGAATCATTATATAAAATTCCTCTTTCAAATTCTTTATTATAGAATTGAGTGCATTTATAACAAAAAATTGTTTCTTCAGATAAAACAGAAAAACCATGAGCAAATCCGGGTGGAATCCACAATTGATATTTATTTTCTTCACTTAATTCACATGAAAAATATTTTCCAAAAGTAGGCGAACCAAAACGAATATCTACAGCTACATCTAAAACTTTTCCTTTAATTACAAAGCACAATTTACCTTGAGCAAATTCTCCAATCTGATAATGAAGCCCGCGTATAGTTCCTTTTTTTGATTTTGAAATATTATCCTGAACAAAATTATAATTAATTCCTAATTCAGAATATTTCTTTTGATTAAATGATTCAAAGAAAAAACCTCTTTCATCAAAGTAAACATCAGGTTTAATAACTAATAAACCATCAATGAAAGTTTTTTCTGCTGTCAAATTACCCTCTCAAAATTTAGGATTTAAATGCCAACGCCATGCAGATTCAATAATTTCTTCAATAGAAAATTTTGGTGACCAGCCTAAAACTTCTTGAGCTTTCTTATTATCTGCAACAAGAATCGCAGGGTCGCCTTCTCTTCTCGATGTAATTTCATATGGAATTTTTCTTTTTGTAATCTGCTCGGATTTTTTAATTATTTCAAGAACTGAATTTCCTTTTCCGGTTCCAAGATTAATAATAGTCGATTCATTATTTGCATTTAAGTATTCCAGTGCTTTTAAGTGTGCATCAGCTAAATCCATAACATGGATATAATCGCGAATACATGTTCCATCCTGAGTATCATAATCATTTCCATAAACAAACAATTTTTCTCTTTTTTGTAAAGCTGTATAAAGAACAAGCGGAATTAAATGAGTTTCAGGATTATGGCTTTCTCCAATTTCACCACTTAAATGTGCCCCAGCAGCGTTGAAATATCTCAATGCTACATATTTTAATCCATAAGCTGTATCAAAATCTTTTAACATTGTCTCAATCATAAGTTTTGTATTTGCATAAGGATTTATTGGTTTTGAAGATTCTTTTTCCGAAATGGGTATCATCAATGGATTGCCATAAATTGAACATGTGGAAGAGAATACAAATTTTTTAATTTTAGAATGAACTACAGCTCTAATTAGATTAAAACTTCCGACTACATTATTCAAATAATAAAGTTCTGGATTTTTAACCGACTCGCCGACATAAGCCAGAGCCGCAAAGTGTACTACAGCTTCAGGATTATATTTTTTAATTATCTCAAATAATTTTTCATATTCAAGTAAATCCACTATTTCGAGAGTAACACCTTCAGGCAAAGCTTCTTTATGTCCACGAAATAAATTATCTATTACAATTGGTTCATGATTAAATTCACACAACAATTTTACAAAATGAGAACCAATATAACCTGCACCACCTGTTACAAGTATTTTCATAATTTTTCTACTTTTTTTTGTAAAAATACGAAATAAAATTCTTGTAAATAAAACTATTGTTAGAAATTTCTTATAAATTGCATTACACAAAAAAATTTTACTCGATAAAAATTTTTATTGAACAAACCAAGTTATAGCATTAATTTACACAATAAAATATTGAGGGATATAAAATGGCAAAGCTTCCCAAAAGGTTCGAAAGATTCTTAAAAGAATTTCCTGAAATTGCAGTAGCTTATGAAAATTTAGGTGCAGCTGTTCATGAATCAGGACCACTTGATGAAAAAACAAGAACGCTAATCAAATTAGCTTTATCAATTGGTGCAAGAATGGAAGGAGCGGTTCATGCTCAAGTTCGTAAAGCATTGAAAGCAAAAATTAAGAAAGAAGAGATTCGTCAAGTAGCTATTCTGGCTATTCCAACAATTGGATTTCCTGCCGCAATGGCAGCATTAAGCTGGATTGATGATTTATTAGACAAAAAAGGAGGGAAATAATTATTGGAAGAAACAACACTTCGTTTTCATTATAAACTTTACATTGATACAAAAAGATTTACCGCACTCTGGGCTTTCAGCGAAGCTGTTTTTGGTGGTATGCTCGCTATATTGAAAGTCCCATTCTCTGGAATGCTCTTAAGTGGTGCAGCAACAGTTTTTATTTCATTAATTGGCAGATATTCAGAAAATAAATCTGAAATTCTTCGTTCTACTCTTCTTGTCATACTCGTTAAAGCAGTTGTGAGTCCTTATAGTTCATTGAGTTCTTACTTTGCTGTTACAATTCAGGGATTAATGGGCTATGTATTTTTTAAGTATATAAAAAATGTTAAAGTAAGCAGCATTCTTCTTGGATTTTTCTCAGAAACATTTTCTGCAGTTCAACGAGTTCTTGTATTGACAATCCTTTTTGGAGTTACATTCTGGGAAGCAATTGATTCTTTCACTCATTTTATTTTCAATCAAATTGGTGTAGAAAAATATTTTTATCCTTTCAGCTTGAGTATTTTCTCAATCATGTTTTATATAACTATTCACATGTTAGCAGGAATTTATATCGGGTCAAAAGTTGTAAAAATTCCGGAATGGATAGAAAGCAGAACTGATTTAGTTTATCCTCTTTATTCATCTTTTTATTATAAGATGGATGCATTCAAATTAAATTTGAAAAAGAAAAAAAGAAGATGGTGGAAAAAGCCCAGCGGGATAATAATTATCTCCTTTTCAATTCTATATATGATTTTATCTTTTTATTCAAAAGAACTTGGACCATACAAAGCTATAGAAATTCTTATGATGTTAATTCGTTCAGTATTAATAACATTCATCTGGTTTGTTTTTGTTGGACCATTTATTGAAAGAAGATTTAGTAAATTCCTTGAAAAAAATAAATTCGACCACGCTCCTGAGATTAATAAAATCATTGTCCTTTTCCCGAGCATAAAGAGACTTATTAATTATACATGGTTTATGTCGCAGGGTTATATGGGAATTTTTAGATTAATAAAATTTTTCTCTGATACAATTGCTTTATTACTTTCAGCAGATATTGATGAAGAACAGGATTTATATCATAACTGGATTGAATAAAACCGGCAAAACTACTCGTTTGATGAGCTGGACTTCTACTCAAAAAAATATAGATGGAATTCTTCAACCGGTTATTGAAGATAAACGCTTTTTCTATCATATCTCTTCACGAACTTTATTTCAATTAGAAAGTGATAACGATTCAAATACTATTAAAGTTGGCAGATATAAATTCAGATTAGAAGCTTTTAACTGGGCAAATGAAAAACTAAATAATTGTATAGGAAAAAATTTAGAGTGGATTGTTGTTGATGAAATTGGATTACTCGAGATTAATGGAGAAGGTCTCAACTCATCCATAAAAAATCTTTTATCATCAACATCAAATGAAAAAATAATTTTTGTTATACGAGAAGCAATTCTTCAACAAGCACTCAATCATTATAAAATTGAAAATTATGAAATAATGAAATTATGATATATCCTAAAAATTTCTTTTTAATTTTGAACAGCAAAAAATTATAAAGGAACTACAATGAAAAAAATATTTGTACTTATTTTATTAACATTATTTACAAATTTAGTTTTCAGTAAATCTCAAAATAATTTTTTCAGAATTTATAACTCAGGTATTCATAATGATATTGTAATTGAATTGATAAGCAAAGAATTGAAATCGAATTTAAAGTTAGTGCCTATAGACAAACTTGATAAAGGAACTATTTTCTTTGAAACTTCTGCAGGTAAAAAATATCTCCGAGGTAATCCTTCTAAAATTATTGAAAGCAAAAATGCTATTAAAGCTACATGGAATATTGATAATTACAACATTACTATTTCCATAAAAAAAGAAAAAAATGATTTTAGAATTCAATTTAATTCTGATAAAAATGATGACATAATAAAATGGGGATTTAACTTAGAAGCAAATGAAAACGAATTTTTCACAGGTTTATTTGAACGCGTAGTAGATGGAAATCAAAAAGAATCCTGGAAAGAAGGAATTAAAGAAGCAATGAATTTAAGAGGACAAACTGTTGAAATGATAATCAAACCAACTCTTTCACTTTATACTCCGTTTTATATTTCATCAAGAGGATATGGCTTATTTGTAGAAGGGACCTGGCCAGGATATTATGATTTTTGCAAAGAAGCAGAAAATTTTGTTCAAATAGAATTTGAAGGACCATCATTAAGTTTTATAATTTATACATCAAAAAATTTTAGCGAAATAATAAAAGCACACACATTACATGTTGGCCCTCCGATTCTTCCGCCAAAGTGGGCATTTCTGCCTTACAGATGGAGAGACAATCATACTAATCTGAAAAAATTTTATGACAGCACAGAAGTTATTGCTCCATACAACAGCATGCTCGTAGAAGATGTTTTAATGATGAAAGCTCTCGATATACCTTTCGGAGTTTACTGGGTTGATAGACCATGGGCAAAGGGAGAAGAAGGTTATGAAGATTTTGAATGGGATAAAAATCGTTTTCCTAATGCAGAGAAAATGATTCAATGGCTAAAAAAGAAAAACATAAAATTTTTATTATGGATAGCGCCCTGGGTTCGAGGTGAAATGGCAAAAGAAGCAAAAGCAAAAGGCTATGAATTGCCAGCAAAAATAAATACGCCAAGAGTATTAATCGATTTTACAAATCCTGAAGCTGTAAAATGGTGGCAAGAAAAAGGATTATTAAAAGTCTTAAGACAGGGTGTTAAAGGTTTTAAACTTGACCGCGGTGAAGAAATTGTTCCTGAGACAAGAGACATCAAAGTTTTCAATGGAAGAACAGCAAGAGAAAATCGCAATGATTATGTTGTTCAATATGTAAAAGCCACACATGACATAATAAAAAAATTCTATGGGAACGATTTTGTTTTATTCCCAAGGGCTGGATATACAGGCAGCACAAAATACAGCGCTTTCTGGGGCGGCGATATTGCATCACCACCTGAAGGTTTAAGATGCGCTATTATTGCTCAACAAAGAGCTTCAATTATTGGATTCCCAATCTGGGGCTCTGATACTGGTGGATACTGGCAAGGCGATTTAGACCGCGAAGTATTAGCACGATGGCTCGCATTTAGTTGCTTCAGTCCAATAATGGAAGTTGGACCAACAGAAGACCGCGGTTTATGGGACATGAAAAAAGAGCCTCATTATGATGTTGAACTTTTAGCTATCTGGAGATTTTATTCGAAATTGCACGAAAAGTTAGTTGATTATTCATATTCACTTGCAAAGGAAGCTCACAAAACAGGAATGCCAATAGTTCGACCTTTATTTTTAATTTATCCGGAACAGAAACAATCATGGGATGAATGGCAAACATATTTGTATGGTTCTGATATTCTTGTTTCTGCAATCTGGCAGAAAAATCAAACTTCACAAAAAGTTTATTTGCCAGCTAATGAAGATTGGATTGATGCATGGTCACCAGAAAAAATTTATAAGGGAGGACAATTCATTGAGATAAATACACCTATCCATAAAATTCCAATCTTTATCAGAAAGGGTTCTAAAATTAATTTAGGTGATTTAAATAAACTTTATGAAGAATCTTTGAATATTGTTAAGAACAAACCAGATTTGAAAAAATTACAGCAAATTGAAAAATGGTAATTTGTTCGAATTACAAAAACAAGTATATGACTAAAAAATTGAAGGAATAAATTAGAGACAATTATTGTTCTTAAATGAATAATAGATTTATGAAGGAATAAATTTGAAAGTACTACTTACCGGTGCAACCGGTTATATCGGCAAAAGACTTCTTCCTGTTCTGATTGAACAGGGACACGAAGTTGTTTGCTGTGTCCACGATAAAAAAAGATTTCCAACAGATGGAATTTATAAGCATCCAAATGTTTCTGTATTTGAAGTCGATTTCCTGAAAAACATTCCACTTTCAGATTCTACTATACTGTCATTCCCGCGAAAGCGGGAATCCAATAATTTTAATTCATCTGTCGCAAGTTCATCTTTACAAGATATCGACGCAGCTTATTACCTCATTCACTCAATGAGTTCAAATGTAAAAGATTTTGGTTCATTAGAAGAAACCTCAGCAAATAATTTTATAAAACTTGTTAAGCAAACTTCTGTTAAACAGATTATTTATCTCGGCGGAATTACAAACGAAGAAAAACTTTCTAAACATCTCGCATCAAGAAAAAGAGTTGAGGAAATTCTTGCAGCAAGCGGAATTCCGCTTACATCAATTAAAGCGGGAATAATTCTCTGGCAGTGCATCAAGAGGTAGAATAAACAAAAAAGAAATTCATACTGTTGACATACTAGATTTCTGATATGTGCTTGCTGCTGATAAAGAAAACAAAAGATTACTGCTTTATGCCGAAATGAAACTCACAGGCGAAGCGTGGCTTGAATTTAAGATTATTGAAAAGAATAGAAAAAACTTTTTTACAGCAAACAGCACATTTCGTCCCAAAGGTTTGCTTGGCAGAATGTATTGGCACTCTGTTTTACCTCTTCACTTTTTTGTGTTTAATGGAATGGCGGAGAATATTGTGAGATATAAAAATTAAAATTTTGTTTTCATTAAAATTGTTTTTTATTAATTTTATAAAAGATTATTTTTTATTGAGATTATTCCACGGCAAATACTTGTCTGCTAATTTAGGTAGGTAGATTTAAAGTAAGATACACACAATATTGCGTAAAGAATTTTGTTAGCTGTGATTTTAAAAAGACGACCATAACAAAAATGAAAATAGCAATATTGACACTTGGAACACGTGGAGACGTTCAACCATATGCGGTTTTGGGACAAGCGCTCAAACAACGTGGACATCAAGTAACTTTATCAACTGCTAAAAACTTTGAGCAGCTTGTAAAATCCTATGGACTAGACTTTGTGCCAGTAGAAGCTGACTACCAAACTATTTTACAATCAGAAGAAGGTAAAAAAATAATGAAAGGTAATCCATTTGCCATAAGAAGGAATTTGGACAAATGGATTTATCCTTTAATTAGACAATCGCTTACTGAATTTTACAATTTAGCAAAAGAAAGCGACAGAGTTGTTTATCACGTTAAAACAATGGCGGACTGCTTTGCTGAATTGTTTCCTGAAAAAATGATTAGAGCAATGGTCGTTCCAGCGGTTCAGCCAACAATCGAGTTTGCCAATCCTGCATTTAGCGGGTTGCCAATTCCATCTTTTTTGAACAGGTTTAGCTATAAATTAACAGATTTAGGAATTAGTATGCTTAAAAAGCCTATAGGACAATTTAGGGAAAGTATTGGTTTGCCCAAGAAATATAAAGTTCCCGACACGAAATTTCTTTACGGTATTAGTGAGCATTTTTTGACTAAACCGAAAGATTTTCCTGATAATGCTCATTTTGTCGGGTTTTGGTTCGGCATAGCAGACGAAAATTTATCGGAAGACCTTTCAGAGTTCATTACATCAGGCGAGCCACCTTTACTTTTAACCTTTGGTAGTATGCCGTTTAAAAGCAAATTTGATTTGCAAACAGCCATCATAAAGCTAACTCAACAATTTGACACGAGAATAATTGTTGTGAAAAGTTGGGGACTTGAACATACAGTACGACTTGAAAATAATCCTAAAATAAAAGTCATTGCATCAGCACCTTACGAAAAATTGTTCCCTTTGACAAAAGCAATTATTCATCACGGTGGTATCGGGACAACAGCAGAATGTTTGAGAGCAGGAAAACCATTTATGATTTGCCCAATTCTATATCCAATTGGCGACCAAATGTTTTGGGGAAAACTCGCCTACAAAAAAGGACTTGCTGTAAAGCCAACACCTATAAGTAAAATGACAGAAAAAATATTTTTGGAAAGTATAAACGAACTTTTGACAAACAAGCAACTTTATGACAACGCTAAACAAATACAAAGTTTAATTAACAACGAAAACGGACTTGAAAAAGCAATTGACGAAATAGAGAAAAACCACAGCTAACAGCACCTACCCAAAAGTGGTGGTTCAGTGGTTAAATCAAGCTCTGTGCTTCTATCAAAGTTTCTGCTTGGTTGACAGTGAAGTGCTCCGAAAACGCCACCTTCGGGTAGCTGCAAACCGTTAGACGCAATCTGCCAACTAAACAATAGAGGCAAAGATTATGAAAAAAATAAGCAAAATTAAAATCGGAATTATTTTGGGCATTATGGTTGGAATAATTGATGTAATACCTATGATTTTCCAAAAACTGACATGGGATGCAAACTTGTCAGCCTTTTTGATGTGGATAATTGCAGGTTTTATGGTTTCCACATCAAGTTTAAAAATAAAT
>Ga0078972_1000867_pt1 | contig 122797 bp, 122 predicted proteins | sample YelNatPaOPGAMG01_FD_67568 | JGI IMG/M metagenome (GOLD analysis project Ga0078972, IMG submission 67568) | Hot spring thermophilic microbial communities from Obsidian Pool, Yellowstone National Park, USA - OP-RAMG-01 (SPADES assembly) (version 2) | ecosystem: Environmental > Aquatic > Thermal... | reverse complement strand
CCTGGGATATTATCTCATCTTCATCTAATAATTCTACATCCTTATATACTTCTCTTCTCCTATTAGTAACAGCAGTAAAATCTCCAAGAAACTGGAGATAATTACGATTCATTATCGTACTGTCCTGGTTCAACGGAAAGCTGTGAAGTCGTTTGGTGTTGTAGTAATCGATGTACTCAGCAATTTGTCTTCGTGCATCTTCAAGGTCAATAAGGCTCTTTTTTCTAACAGACTCGTAGTTAAGGGATTCATGGAGCCTCTCGATCTTACCGTACAGAACTCATCCAGAATTGCTCGTTTCTCCTTTTTGCCTGCCAAATGATACCGTTTCCTTATGGCTGCCAGATACTCTTGTCTAGCTTGCTTTCCCATAATTTAGCATTCCCCTATTTCGATTACCTAAATTATGAGGCAACGACTTATTTCCAACTCCTCTAAAGTTACTTTTTTATGAGTCAATGCGGCCTCGGGGACTTTACTTGACCTTTTTCTCCGGTAAGGCGGTTATATTCAGCGGTCAGAACATCCCGTAACGCTTTGTGGGCCTGCGGGTCAAGTTTGTCTATTTTCTCCTTGAGTGTCTGCATATCCATAGTGCGTCCCCTCATTAAAACGGGCTCCGAAAAACGTCAGTATCTTCAGAAACGTCAGTATCATTAGGATTAGCGCCTGAAGTTTCCGACCTATCTGATGTTTATGATGTTTTACGTAGGCCGTATGTCTCTTTCATCCGCTCTATACTCTCCTCATCCCAGATGATTGCTGAAGCTCCATCGCTTGCTCTTACCTTCTTAAAGCCCATAGCGGATAACCTCCGGCCAACCCTCTGATAGGCAACCTGGCTATTTTCCGATTTTCCTTCGTTGAAGGCGTCTGTAATCGCCTTGACGGGGAGGACTCCCCTCTCCACGTGTTCCTTGAGCCCGATTAAGGTCATCAGGATTTGAGCCTCCAGGCTGTCTGCCTTCTCAATCAGTTTCTCCCCTTCAAGATCCCTGACCAATCTCAAAAAGGATGGCTCCCGTTCCGGTTTCACCAGTCGGATAATCTGCTGAATGGGCTTGAGGATGTCCCCCAATCTTCCGATGGCAGGCTTGGGGATGTGGGCAAAGGTCTCCCCAAGGTGCGCCGCCCGAAAGGCGATCAGCCGCTCTTTGAATGGCAGGGAAAGCTCCGGAGTTACATCGTTTTCGAACCTCCTGCTGCTTTCAGGCATGTTGATGGGCACGGCTCTTGTTTCTAATATCCTATGAACCCCCTCATTTGTCCCTATAATCGTCGCGCCAAAGATGTGGTAATAAACAATATCCCGATGCGCTCCTCGGTCAGGAAATAAGACCCTGGGCACCTTCGCCCCTTTCTCAAATCGGTGAAGCAGGATATCCTCGCTCCCATTTTTTTCCGCCTTTTGCCAGATGTCTTTGACATCGAAAAAGAGGGAGGAATGGAGGTCATGGGCAACCCTCACCAAATAGGCATCCCTCAGGGATTCAACATGGATCCCACGATAGGCAACATGGATCATTCCTTTCCCAGTTCGGCTTTTCCCCCGCTCCGGGACTGCAAAAAGATAGATTATGGGAGAATACTGGACAGCCTCTAACATGTAGGTATGGAAGTCCCAGGCAACAATAAGATCGTAGTATTCCTCACCGGGAAGCTCGGAGATTGCCTTGTGATAGGACAGTAGGTCATCGTAGAGCGCCCCATCCCTCTCCCTTTGGGATAGCGACTCTTGAAGTAGGTAGAGTCTTAAGACTTCCTCTCCACGAGGTAGAAGCCAGGGGATGTGCTCTTTGGGTGGTGGGATATAGAGAACACCGTCTCGTTCAACCTGGGGCCGGATGAAGAGCTCGCCCCCGTCTTTGACAAGGAAGGCAGGACTGCCGTTGTGCTCTACTAGATCGACCAGTCCGTCAAAGAGGGCGGTATAAACAAACTTGGTGTCTGTGCTGGCAGTGTGTATGTTTGGAGCTTCCGCTTCCCCTCGGCGGTATTTGTTGACCAGCTCTCGATAGCCGTCTATGTCTTCCTTCTTCAGCTTAAAGCGGGGCTTGATCTCATAGCTTAGATACGCCTCCGCCTTTGCCCTCTCCATCTGGGCAAGCTTCTTCAAAATAGGCTCAAGCCTTTGGGGAAGCTCGGTCTTGTCCATACTGGGAGGGATGAGGCTCAGTTCGTATTTGATGATGTCCTTGGCGGAGGCAATAAGGCTTTCAAAATCCTCTTTGCGGTGGTCCTTGAAATAATTGTTAAGGTCAAGCCCTGTGGGAAGCTGAACGATCCTTGCCCGCTCCCCGATAAGTCCTCCAATCCTGAGAGCCCCCTCCTCCCCGGTTTTGTCTCCGTCAAGGCAGAGATAGACCACCTCGCATCGGGAGAACTTTGATAAGTATTCGGGCTTGAAATTGGATGATCCGAGGATGGCAACGGCGGGATAGCCCGCTTGAACAGCGGAAAGGCAGTCGGGTATTCCCTCGGCGATATATAGTGTTTTGCTGGATAGGGCGTCCTCGTTGTAGAGGTAGCGTATCTCTCCCGGAAGGTGCAGATATTTAGGCTCCTGACCGTCAAGGCTTCTGCCTGAGAGATAAACCACCCTGCCTCGGTTGAGGTTCGGGAAGATGACCCGGCGATAGAAATAATCTCTGACCGCTCCTTCTACCGTTTTTTTAAGAACCCCTGCTTTGAGGCAAAGGTCTAACGGAAATTTACGATTATCTATTAGATGCTCCCGCAAGCCTCCATTGGCATAACCGATCTGAAAGCGGGAGATGGTCTCCTCGGTAAGGCCCCGCTCCTTGCTGAGGTAACTTCTGACCTCCGGGGTGAGGCTTTGGTGGTAAAACCTGGCGGTCTCAGTGAGGATGTCTTCAATCGTGCAACCTTCCTTGTCGCGTTCCCTGTCTTTTGAGGTTATAGAGGTGAGGGAAGTTCCGACCTGACTGGCAAGCTCAGACGAGACCTCCATAAAGGGCTTATTTTTGTAAAGCTCAAGAAACCGAGAAATATCCCCCCTTAGACCACAACCAAAACAGTGAAAATACTGGCCTTCTAGATTAACAGAAAAACTTGGAGTTTTCTCCTCATGAAAAGGGCAGAGGGCTTTATGATGGTGGTCAAGGGCGTTACGCTGGTTGATGACCTGCAGGATGTCCACCAGTTCTCTCACCTTTTCAATCAAATCCTTGAAATCAAAATCCTTCATTGCTGGGCAGCTCCTTTCCATCATTCCTTGCCCGTTACCTTGTCCACGGTGAACTTATCCTCACCTGGCTGACGAATCATCAAGCCAGTGAAAACCTGGGCGATGTGTTCCCCAACCTCTGTACAAACATCAGTGGCAACTTGTGGCTTTTTCTTAGCGTCCGTGCTTACGGTAGAGACACAATAAGCGGCGCTGATGCTGACCTTAGGCTGACCATAGGTGCACTCAGCGGCAATGATGGCAAGGGCAAGCTGGGTCTCTATGATTTCCCTGTCTAATCCTTCAGGAAATTTGAATCGACATACGGCTGGCATTTCTCGTCCTCCTTATTTGAGCCAAAATTTCTTTTATCACAGGGCATACATACGGAATATTTTGGAAAAGTGTCGGAGGGTCATTTCAGATAGTCCTCAAGCCCTTCTTTCATAAAGATTGGTCTGATACGCTTTAACTCGTCGTATATGGTGCTTCGGGGGGTCTTGAGATACTCGCTTGCTTCCTTGACAGTAAGCCCCTCCTCACCAAGCAAACGGCAGAGCTCTTTCTGTTTGGGGGTAAGCTTCTGGAGAACCTTTGAGAGGTCTATTTTTAGCTGAATTTCAAAGAACGGATCGGGAGCATTATGGCTGATAGTCTGCCCATCAATTTTGTCAATTAGAGCTAGAGAGTCCTCATCGTCTCCTAAAGGCTTATCAAGCGAATCCGTGAAGTCGGCAATCTTTCTTTTGTCTGATTTCCTTTCTCGGACAAGGTCGGTGAGCTTGTTTCGGATGACCCGCCCCATAAAGGTCCTTTGAGACGCCTCCCGTGTGGGGTCGTAATCACCCTTGGCAAAAAACCAGTGAGTAAGGCATTCCTGTAACAGGTCGTCAAAGTCTTCCCGCCTCAGGCAGTCCCACTCATGTCGAAATTCGCTAACCAACTTCTTGGCAACCGCTATCTCCCAATTCTGAAAAAGTTTTCTGTAATTTTGACACATTGAGACACCTCGCATTTGCGTTTCTGAGGCGTCTCAAATGAGCTTTCACAACAAGACCGTTGAATTCTCGATATGGGTTAACCCCAAATCAGGTTTTTTGTGATACAAAACATTCGTTTGGTAGGTTGAATTCTTGCTATGCGTTAACCCCAAATGAGCCTTAGTGAAATAATACGAACCCGGAGACCTCGGACAAATCACGGAGGGCTCACGGAGGTTGGGGCAATAGTTACCTCCGACAGATTGAAAAACTATTCCGTATGTATGTGGCAGGAGGAAAACCTGCCATGTTCAAAAAGGTTGAAGTTGCATACACAGACAGAGCAAATGACGGAGAAAGACTAAAGAGGATTACCGAAATCCTTGCGGAAGGGGTCTATGCCTATCTCAAAACGAGTGGACTCTTGCGGGAAGATATTGAGCGCACAGAGAGGATAAAAAGACTTCTCGAGAAGGCAAAAGAGGTGGGTAATCACGCAGAGGAAGAAATTGAGGGAGAAGGTTCATGAGAACGATCTTGACTTCTCAAAAGAATATCGATATAATCATGAATGTATGATGAACCCGTTACTACGGAGGAGAATCCATGAGAAAGACAACGATTGAACTCACCGAGGAACAGTATTTTTACCTTCAGGAGAAGGTGCTGGAGCTCAAGAAGAAAAACGAAAGCGTGCCTATGGCATCTTTGATCAGAGATTTGATCGAAAAAGACAGGCAAGCTTCCACGAAACAAGGAAAGGCTGGAAAATGAAGAAGTGCGGCTTTGTTATCCGGGTGAGCACGGACAGGCAGGCAATGAATAAGGAAGGCTCCCTCAAAAACCAGCTTCAAAGACTACGCGCTCATGTGGAATATAAAAATGTGGCCGGCGGGGAGCAGTGGATTGAGGTTGAGAGGTATATCCTCAAGGCGGTATCCGGCAAAGACTCCTTCCGAAGCAAAGAATTTGCAAGGCTCTTTGAAGATATCCGAAAAGGAAAAATCAATACTGTTATCTGCACTGCCTTGGATAGGATTAGTCGGTCAGTGAAAGACTTTCTCAACTTCTTTGAAATCTTAAACAAATACAATGTGGAGTTTGTCAGTCTCAAGCAGAACTATGATACCACCTCCCCCCAGGGAAAGCTCTTTATAACCATCATGATGGCTCTGGCGGAATTTGAGAGGGAGCAGACATCGGAGAGAAACAAAGACGCAACTATGGCAAGGGCGGAAAGGGGACTGTGGAACGGCGGGCAACTCTTGGGATATGATTTAGACCCCAATAGGAAGGGATACCTCATCCCCAACGAGAAAGAAAAGGCGCTTGTCAACTTCGCCTATGATACCTACCTACAATGTGGCTCAGTCCTTGAGACCGCAAAGATAATGAACAAATACGGCTACAGGACGAAGGAATACACCTCACGGAGAGACAAATTTCACCCTTCCGAGGAGTTTTGCTACTCCTCTCTTCAGCACATATTGACAAACTATGCCTATATCGGAAAGAAGGAGATCAACAAGAAGAAAAGGACTAGGAATCAGGAAAAGCTCCCGGAGGGTGAGCGGTATCGGATTGTGGATGCCGTCTGGGAGCCAATTGTAGATGAGGAAAAGTTTTATAGCGTGCAGGCTCTCCTAAAGAAAAACCGTGTCTCGAAACATAATGAGGCAAAGCCTGTCAAACATAACTACATCCTAAACGGTGGGCTTCTCTGGTGCGGGAAGTGCGGGGAGGAGATGGAGGGGCGCTCTGGAACCGGGGCCAGGGGTCTGAGGTATTATTACTACATCTGCAAGAACAAAGAATGCAAGTTCAAGGTGCCTGCCGGTGAAATCGAGGGAATTGTCTTAAAAAGAATTAGAGAGCTCTCCACCAAAAAAGACATCATGGAGAGCATCATTAAATCCACCAATGAAAAATTGCAGATGAAACTCCCGGAGTTGAAAGAGCAAAAAACACTCCTCCAGAAGGAGCTTACGGAGATCAAGAATTTTGCCGATGGCATTATAAATAAATGGGCATCCCTGGCAAGCGAGGACAGCAGTCTTTTCCTCAAAGACAAGCTGGATCAGTTAGGTAAAAGAAGGAAGGAGATTGAGACCGGCATCCAGGCGTTAGAGAAGATGATCGAGGAAATAGAAAGGGAGTCCGTCACTCAAGAATTAGTAATGCTTGCCTTGAATAAATTTACGGATGTCTTTGATCACATCCAGCCCTACCAACAGAAGGAACTCTTAAGCCTCGTTCTCCACAAGGCTATCCTTACCCCTGACAGCATAAAAATAGCCCTCTACGGGCGTCCACCCGAAATAGGGCTACTTTCTTTATCTGAATCCGACTTACGCTCTCAGACACCAACCTGGCTCCTCGGGCAGGACTCGAACCTGCAACCCATCGGTTAACAGCCGATTGCTCTGCCAGTTGAGCTACCGAGGAATTTAATTAAAATATATCTTTCCTTGACAAAAAAATCAAAGCTTTTTTCTGGAAGCCATCACAAGACTGTATAAACTAAACCAAGCTGCAACCCCTCCTTCATCTGTGTCGTCAACGACTGATCCTTCTGGTAAACCAGCAAAAAGTTAAAATTCACATTAACAAACGAATTGACCCTGGCCGCCAGAACATTATCCCATCTGACATCCCAGACATTCAAGCTTTCAAATCTGGTGAATAGCCGCAGCCCAGAGGTCAACAAAATATTTTCAGCAATTTGAACCTTGCCTTGACTTACCGATTCGAAACCAGTTTCAAGCTTAAAAGGCTCTACTGTGTTTGTTGTGCTAAGATTGTCGGTGTATTGTCTGTATTTATTCGCAAACACCTCTTGTACAGCTAAACCAAGCCTGGTACTCATGAATTTCAGCTTATTGTAAGTAAAGCCAAGACTCTGTGTGACATAGCCGGGATCAAAGAAATCTGCAATCAAGACGGGTGGATTTGTCTTGTAAGAATATCCCCTTGTTATCGTCGTTCTTATTGAATTGCTTATATATGGGTCAGTAGCCCACCCAATTCCATAAGAAACCACACTCTCCTGAAAGAGTTCGTTGTCGTTGGTCATATACTGCTGACTCCCCAACCGAGTTCTTCCATATGCAAGCTTCAACTTATTCCGCAGCGTCCAGGAATCAGTCCTGTAATCCAGGCCAACGTCTGCAGTAATTGTCCAAGTAAGAGCATTTGATCCACCCTGGGTCCAATTGCTGAAAGCAATTTGACTGACGTTAAGCCCTGTCACCATGGAAGGTATCCAGAGTCTTGAGTTGCTTTTCTTCAAAGTGTCAATTGCTTCAAAATGCCTTGTTGAATCAACTCCAGAGGCAAACGCTGTCGGTATATTCAAAGCGAGTAAAAGCACTAATAATCTTTTCATCCCTTTAAACAACCTCGTGATTTTGAATTTTATAAGCTAAATCAGTTCATGTAATTTTTAAGTAACTTCACTAAGCAAATAAGTGCTGCACCCAGCACTGAAGAAAAATGGCATTCCTAATCATTGAGCTTTTGACATAACTTCGAGTTGCTGACTCCTGTCAGCAAGCTTGAGCTTTTCAATTAATTCATCAAGATCGCCATCCATTACCCGCTGGAGGTCATAGATGGTATAGTTAATGCGATGATCGGTAATTCTGTTTTGCGGAAAATTGTATGTTCGGATTTTTTCGCTCCTATCGCCGGTTCTCACCATTGTCTTTCTTTTTTCTGCAATCTCACTGTTACGCAGTCGAACCATCTGGTCGTACAATCTTGCACGTAAGATTTTCATGGCTTTCTGTCGATTTTTGTATTGGCTACGTTCGTCCTGGCACTGTACCACTATGCCGGTCGGAAGATGAGTAATACGAATTGCTGTCTCCACCTTGTTAACGTTCTGCCCACCGTGTCCACCAGCCCTATAGACATCTATTCGCAAATCGTCAGGATTGATTTCAACCTCGACTTCCTCAACCTCTGGTAAGACCACCACGCTAGCAGCAGAGGTGTGTATCCGACCGCTCGACTCCGTAACAGGGACTCTCTGAACCCTGTGCACGCCGCTTTCATACTTGAGATCACCGTAAACATTCTTTCCACTTATACTTAAAATAACTTCCTTAAAGCCACCTATTCCAGTGCTATTGAAATCCAAAGTTTCTACTTTCCATTTTTTGCGGTCAGCAAACCTAGTATACATCCGATACAAATCTGCAGCAAAAAGAGCAGCTTCTTCTCCACCTGTACCAGATCTGATTTCAATGATCACATCTTTCCCATCGTTAGGGTCTCTTGGAACTAACATTGCCTTCAGCTGCTCTTCTCTCTCTATTATCCTTTTTTCAAGTTCATCCAGCTCGTCCCTGGCAAGCTGTCTAAGCTCAGGCTCATCCGCTGAATAAGCAACCTGCCTGGTATCCAAAAAAGCTTTCTCAAGCTCCAATAAATCATCATATGTATTTATGATCTCCTGAAGTTCGCTGTGCTCCTTCGATAGCTCTCGATACTTCTCCTGATTTGAAACCACGTCAGGTTCGGCAAGAAGTCTGGTTACTTCGGAATATCTTTCTCTCAGTTTTTCAAGCTTTTCTCTCATGCCTCAACTTCCTCAAAATTTTCCTTGCTTGCCCCACAAACGCCAATGCAATAACCGCACTAATAGCTGACCAAATTATAGAGGCACTTGTCATTATCACACTGAAAGAAGCAACTTTTTCCAACGGCGAGAGTTCATACACCAGTCCGAAAATTATCCAGAGCGAACCAATTACCAGGTAAAAGCTCATCAACATCATTGTCCCTCCAGTCGTTAGCAACCGAGCAGTATGTATGTGAATCATTATTTCTCCAAATTCCTGGTAAAATGTATAAAATTCTTTTTATAAGATATTGAAAAGAAACTCTATTTCAAAAATCCCATTCCTTGAACTTCGAGTGAAGTCAAGTTAGATTTACATGAGGAGCAGGGCAAAAAGAGCCTTTTAAAATTTGTTCTGGAGCATATTATGAACTCAATTAAAAATATTGACATAGAGCTTATAAAAAAATACGACACACCTGGACCTAGATATACAAGCTATCCGCCAGCGCCAGCTTTCAGCCAAAGCTTCACTGAGACCGATTTTCGCAACGAAATTCAAAAAAACAATTCTGACGATAACCAAACGGAACTTTCACTTTACTTCCATATTCCATTTTGTGACACCCTTTGCTACTTTTGCGGATGCAATATGCTTGTAACCCGCAGCCGACCGCGGATAGCAGAATACCTGGAATATCTCAATTCTGAAATTAAGTTGACTGCTCCTTTTTTGAACAAGCATAGAAAAGTTGGACAACTTCACTGGGGAGGTGGCACCCCTTCTTATCTTACGCCTGAAGAGATTCTGTCACTTGCTAATTCGATACATTCAAGCTTTAATTTAGACCCTGAAATGGAGGCTGGAGTGGAAATAGATCCACGCGGATTGACCTTTGAACATATGCAAGCATTTCGCGAATCTGGCTTTAACCGCATAAGCATGGGTGTCCAGGATTTCAATCCTAAAGTCCAGAAGGCTGTCAACAGAATCCAACCGGAAGAAATCACTCGAGATGCTGTTGAATGGAGCCGAAAATTGGGATTTAAAAGCGTCAACTTAGACATGATTTATGGACTCCCATATCAATCCCTTGAGTCGTTCGAGGAAAGCTTGCGCAAGGTTATTGATATATCCCCCGAACGAATCGCGGTTTTTAATTTCGCACATGTACCCTGGTTAAAACCACATCAGAAATTGATCGATAAATCAACCCTTCCTCCTCCTGAGGTGAAACTCGAAATATTAAAAATGACAATTGAATTGCTGACTCAATCGGGATATGTCTATATTGGCATGGATCATTTTGCTAAACCTGATGACGAGTTATCAATCGCCCAACGCCAGAAAACGTTGTACAGGAATTTTCAGGGGTATTCAACTCACGCTGGAGCCGACCTTTATGCATTTGGTAACTCAGCAATAAGCCAATTTGGGCACATATACTCCCAAAACTATAAGTCCCTGCAGGACTATTACAAAGCAATTGCACAGGGCAAATTCGCCACTGCATTGGGCTACTATATGACAAAAGATGACATCATCCGTAAGGACGTTATTATGCGCCTCATGTGCGACATGGAACTGAGCAAAGGAAAAATTGAACAAAAGTTTGGAATTAACTTCGACGAATATTTTAAGTCGTCATTACCAAAACTGGAGGAATTCGTGCGGGATGGACTGCTGGAGCTGATAGATGACAAGATCATCGTCAAAGACATGGGCCGACTCGTAATTAGAAACATTGCAATGGCTTTTGATGCATACATTGAGAAAATGATGAAGGAAAAACCTATCTTCTCACGAACAGTTTAGGTCATCAGCAACAGGCATTTAAGAAATGAATCAACAGAACCAACCTCTCTTTGAAGAGAGAATAAGTCGCTTCCTTGAGCTATTGTCCATTCCAGCTCTCGTTATAAATGACAAAAGTGAAATTCTATACCTTAATTCGCATTTGAAAAGATTTCTGGAAGATGACAATCCTCCCAGGAATATTAGTGATCTTTTTGAAGACCCACAACAAATTTCAAATCTGTCATCACGTCAGTTGGCAACCTTAAAAACCACCAAAGGTCACCTTAGAATTAGCTGCGAAACTATTCCCTTTCCAATCCAAGCTGGCTTTGATTTATATACAGTTTTGATTTACTCACAAAATAATAGACCGAAGTCGGCAGACGTAAAACCAACTCATATGATTTACTCACAAAGCGACTTGATTTTCCAGTTTGATGAGTTAGCAAATGTTTATTTTGTAAGCAATAACGCAGAGCAAATCACCGGCTATCCTGCATCCGAATTCATATCAGGGAGGATACACCCCATCGAGATAGTTCATCCAGAAGACAGAAGGGAAATCCAGAAGCAATTCAATAAGATTGTCAAAGAACATGTAAGCATTGAAAACATAACACATAGAATAATCAAGAAAGATGGGACTGTTGCTTATCTCCTTAAATCTTGGTATCCGATATTTGATGATAAAAGAAACTTCGTTGGAATCATTGGCCTAAACAAAGACATCACCAAAGAAAAGGAACTCGAGGAGAAAACCGAGCTCTTTCATAGCGCTTTTATGAATTCGACAGATGCTATAGTAATTACAAACACAGAAGGCACAATAATTGAAGTCAATGACGCATTCACAAAAATTTATGGCTTTTCAAGAGACGAAGCGATCGGAAAGACCACGAGAATACTTAAATCCCGTCACTCCACCCCCGAGCTTTATCAACAAATGTGGAATTCTCTCAATAAGCACGACCAGTGGAAAGGAGAAATTATCAACAAATGCAAGGATGGCCGGGAGGTCCCCGTCTGGACAACCATCACTCCAATTTACCTTAAGGGCAAAAAGATTGGGTACATGGGAATCGAGTCAGATATAAGTGAAAAAAAGAATCTCGAACAACAGATTATCCAAACCGAAAAACTGGCTACCATTGGACAACTATCAGCAGGGATCGCCCACGAAATAGGAACGCCGTTGAACATAATATCTGGCAATGCAGAATTCCTACTGATGGACTTGACATCGGAAGACAAAGGTTACAACGAGTTATTAGCAATTGTCAACCAGACTAAACGAATAACTCGACTTATGAGACAAATTTTAGATTTTGCACGTCCAAAAATCATTTCACTTCAGCCAGTCGACCTAAATAGTTTGATAAAGGATGTCCTGGAGTTTGTTCACATTCAGTTTGAAAAAAATAAGATCGAAATCAAGACGTATTTTTCAAAAAACCTTCCACTTATTTATGGTGACCCAGCATTGCTGTACCAGGTATTTTTGAACATCATAGTAAACTCATTCCACGCTATGCCTTCAGGAGGAGATATTCGAATTCAAACAGGAACAGAAAGATCCGGCTCCGGTGAGCAAAAGGTTATCACCGTCATAAAAGACTCAGGTGAGGGAATTCCACCTGAGAACTTGGAGAAAATATTTACCCCTTTCTTTACGACAAAAGAACCAGGAAAGGGAACAGGACTCGGACTGGCTGTGACAAAGCGAATTCTTCAAGAGCATAATGGAACTATAGAGATCGAAAGTGAACAAGGAAAGGGAACGACAGCGACAATTCGACTCAATGCAATGCCAGAGGTACATTCAAGTCCTGCAAGCCCGTAAGGTTGTTTTTCTTTAATGGCAAGAATATATTCTTTAGCCAATGAACGAAGAAAATTTCCAAAATACACAAAATTATATCCTTTTAAAGATAGAAAATTACCTGAGGCAACAAGCAGACCTGTACGGTGAGGATTTGCTCTTCTTTAATCTGCCAAATTCCGAAGAAGCGAAGAGGAACACTGAAAAAGACGAATTAAGCACAAATCCAGTTTCTGAACCATCCATGCAAACTTTATTCGAAACAGAAAAAAATTTTAGCACGAATGGAGGACGAAAAATCAAGCCGAAAACCGTGGTGGAAGAAGAAGGCCTCTTTCAACCAGTTGTGGATAAGAGCTGGAATATTGACCCCAACTGGAATGAGAGTCAGTCGCTCGATGAGCTCAACTCCAAAATAAAGAACTGCCTCAAATGTCCTCTGGGTTCTTCAAGAAAGAATTTTGTATTCGGAACCGGAAATCCAAATGCGAAGTTAGTTCTCATTGGAGAGGCACCAGGTGCTGACGAAGATGAACAAGGTGAACCATTCGTAGGCCGTGCTGGACAACTTCTGACGAAAATTTTGTCAGCAGTACAATTGAGTCGGGAAGAAGTTTTCATATGTAACATTCTAAAATGTCGACCACCTAACAACAGAGAACCCCTCCCCTCAGAGATCGAGGCATGCGAGCCTTTCTTAAGAAAACAAATCAATCTTATAAGTCCAAAGGTGATATTATGCCTCGGCAGAACTGCAGCACAGGCCCTCCTCAAAACAAATGCTTCACTGACGGAGCTGCGAAACGGAGTTTATAACTACTCAGGCATAAAGGTTCTCGTTACTTACCATCCAGCTGCACTCCTCAGAAACCCCAACTGGAAGAGGCCAACGTGGGAAGATATGCAAAGACTGAGGAAGATGTATGATGAACTGGAGTGAAAATGGCAACAAATTTCGATGAACAGAGAAAAATGGATGCTATACTCATGGGTGCAGCAGCAGATAGGGAACCCGCTGCAAGAATCCCTCCGCATGATATTGATGCGGAAAAAGCCGTCCTGGGGGCGATGCTACTTGATAAGCATGCGGTACCAGTTGCGATAGAACTTCTCCAGCCAGACTATTTTTATTCCACTGCAAATGAAAAGATCTTCGCCACAATGGTTGAGTTATACTCAAAGAACACTGAAATAGATGTTATTACCGTTCGCGAAGAACTGAAGAAAAAAGGTTATCTGGATAATATAGGTGGTTCACCTTATTTGAATGAGCTCGTAACGTCCATTGTTTCTTCTGCAAATATCGAAGCCCACGCACAAATTGTCGCTGAAAAATACATGCTGAGAAGAATGATCATCTCGATGTCTTCTAATATCCACAGATGTTATGACAACCATGAAGATGCATTCAGCTTGATTGATGATATCGAGAAGGAGATTTTCAAAGTCTCCGAAGCCCGCCTCAAACGCTCTGTTGTCCCGATGCAACAAGCAATTACCAAAACAATGGAAATGCTCGAGAAACTTCATGGTATGAGAGGTGGAGTAACTGGAGTCCCTTCTGGCTTTACAGATTTGGACAAACTAACTGGCGGATTCCAAAAGAGTGACCTTATAATCATTGCTGCGCGGCCAGCCGTCGGTAAGACCGCATTTGCACTGTCACTTGCCAGAAACGCCGCAGTAAAATACCAATATCCGGTTGCCATTTATAGCCTTGAAATGTCTCAGCAACAGCTCTTGATTCGCCTCCTGGCCGCTGAAGCGAAAGTTGATGCACAAAGACTTAGAACAGGTACATTACCTGAAGAAGAATGGAGGAAAATATCAACTACTGTTGGAAAACTAGCACGTGCCCCGCTGTTTATTGATGATACTCCGGCACTTTCAATTCTTGAACTGCGTGCAAGATCAAGGAGACTTAAGACTGAACACAACATCGGAATGATCATTGTCGACTATCTACAACTGATGCAAGGTCCACCTAACGCTGAAAGCCGTGAACGTGAAATATCATCGATTTCACGAAGTCTCAAAGTCCTCGCCAAGGAACTTGACATCCCCGTGATTGCACTTTCACAGCTCCGTCGAGCTGTCGAAGAACATTCTGACAAAAAGCCGATGCTGTCTGATTTGCGTGAATCCGGAGCCCTTGAACAGGATGCTGACGTTGTGATTTTTATTCACAGGCCTGAGCTATATGGAATTGAAACCTTTACGGATAGCGGAGAGTCAACTAAAAATGTTGCGGAAGTCATCGTTGGAAAGCAGCGAAACGGGCCAACCGATACGGTAAAATTGACTTTCATTAGAGAAAACGCACGTTTTGAGAACTATCGAAAATATGTATCCGAGCCTGGTAATACAGCAGAAGTGTCCGACCATCAACCCGACGAAGTGCCACCATTCTGATAGCTAGTTGTCTCTAAAAACGACGCGAAAGATCAAATCATGTCAGCAAAAAGTTGTTGCACTTTTTTATTATCTCACTTCCGCTAGCTGCTTTTTAAGTATATCAATGTTTTTTACAGGTGTCGGATCAACGCCCTTTTCAATCGCTAAATAATAACTTACCCAATCCCCCAGGTAAATTAAGCTAAACATACGTGCGAGGAGACTCCTTCCTCTTGAATGTATTTCCAAAATCGAACCGCAGTAGCCACTAATGATTTTCTTCATTAGATCAAAGCGAGTTTGTACTCTAGGATGATCTCCGGTATCGCGCAAAAAGATTACAAAGAATCTTTTTAGAATATCTTCAAGAGTCGCATACCCAACAATCTCATTATGATTCATTTCAGGCAAGACATTTCCATAAGCAACAGTCTTTGCATTTTCTGAAATTTGCCCACGCCATCTCAAATTTATGGCATCAAAGCGATCCGAAGCAGAATAAATAATAGGAAGAGAGTCTTTCATCAAACGAGCTATCCTCATTGGCTCTGGTTCATTTTCGTAATTTGAATATTTATCTCTTAGCGATCTCAGCAAAAAAAGTGTTTCATTAAATTCACTTACACGTACATCGATTATATCGAGTTTATCAAAAGCCGCCAGCAAAGTAAAAAACGAGTATCCCAGTGCAGCCCGTGGTGGCAAACCAGCTGGTATTTTAATCCAGTTGTCCGAGCTACGTTGAGCCTTTTTTCCAATAGTGCCGCCTGAAGATATGACAATAATTTGGGCTCCTCTCTTTTTTGCCTGTATATATGCCGACAATGTTTCTTCGGTTTCACCTGAGTAGCTTGAAACGACAACAAGAGTATTGCTGTTTACATATTTCGGCAATGTATAGCTACGGTTGACCTGCATGGGAATCTTTAGCTGGTCTAATGAGTAACTCCTCATAATGTCACCGCCTATTGCTGATCCGCCCAAGCCGGTCAGAACAATATTTCGAATCCTCCTCAGCGACAAAGAGAGTTTTGCACTCCCACCAATTTCGAGTGCAGCCTCAACTTGCTCCGGGAAAGATTTTATAAGATCATACATCCCGGATGGGTCAATTTCCAAAATTCTTGTTTTGTCAATCAAAGTTTTCCTCACTGATTGTTGTGTAATAAATTCTTTCAAATCTTTGTTTCAAATATTCACGCAATTCTTTTCGGATTTGTTCAGAAGATTCAAGTTTCAGAATCTGCCTCGCAAATTTGCGTGCGCTCTTATAATTGGTTTCTCTGACAATTTTTTTTAAAACTGGTAGCACAGAACTTACCGCACTAAACTCGTCCAAGCCCATCCCCAACAACATTGCAGTGGCAAGCGGATTCCCAGCCATTTCACCACACATAGCAACACTTATCCCCGCTTCATGACCTGCATCTATGACATACTTAATAGTCCTAATCACAGCTGGATGAAATTCATCGAACAAATTTGCAACCAGCTCGTTTGTTCTATCAACTGCGAGGAGGTACTGAACTAGATCGTTTGTTCCAATGCTGAGGAAATCCACATGCTTGGCTATCTCCTTGCTCATCAGCGCAGCAGATGGGATTTCTATCATAACTCCAACTTCCATATCCTTATCATATTTAATACCTTTAGAATCAAGTTCGTATTTTACTTCATCCAGTATCTTTCTCGCCTTAACCACCTCTTCAACAGTAGCAACCATTGGAAACATGATTTTACATTTCCCATATGCGCTAGCCCTGAGAATAGCTCTAAGTTGATCCTTTAAAACATCAGGTCGGTCGAGCAACATTCTAATCCCGCGCCAACCCAAAAAGGGGTTCGGTTCAGAATGCTCCTCGACAAAAAGCTTATCTCCTCCAATATCAAAAGTTCTAATCACTACAGGATTTGGATTTGCCGCCTCAACAACCTGCCTGAGAGTTTCGAATTGATAATCCTCGTCAGGAATGGCATTGAGATCTATTATCATGGGCTCAGTGCGAAAAAGTCCTATCCCTTCTGCACCATGTCCCTTCAGCAATTGAAGTTCCTCCAGAAGTTCAAGGTTAGCCTCCACTTTTACACGGTGCCCATCAGTCGTCAATCCGGGCTCTGCCGCCTGAGCAAGTAACTCACTATCAAATGCATCACAGGAGTTCTTTCTTGTCACATACTTCTCCATAGTTTCCGGTGTCGGATTCACAACAACAGTTCCCCTATAACCATCGAGAATAATTTCATCGCCGTCTTTGACATGTCTTGTAAGTTCCCTGAGAGCCACCACTGCTGGTATGCCCAATGAACGAGCAAGAATAGATGCATGGGAACGAGCCCCACCATAATCACTCGCATACCCCAGTACTGCATTCCTGCTGAGAAGGACGGCATCCGCAGGTGACAACTCGGTGGCTACGATAATTGGATTCCCTTCAAAACGAGAACGCAGCTTTGCCTCACTCAGATTTCTTATAATTCGGTTCTTCACATCTTCAATTTCAAGAGCCCGCAGCTTAAATATCTCGCTGTCACTCTTCCTCAGCATCTCTGTCTGCTTGTTAACTTCATCAGCCACAATGTATTCGGCATTTTTTTGCTCGCTGGAAATCCTCTTTTTCACAGTCTCTACAAAGATCGGATCAGAAAGCATCATCAGCTGAGCTTCGAAAATGCGGGCTTTGTCCTTCCCGATCTTTTCAAACGCCGTGCTATAAATCTTTTCAAGCTCTCTTGTCGATTTCTCAATTGCCCGTTCGAGCCGAAGAAGCTCTGCCTGAGTATCTTCAATTGTGCGCTCTTCAATCACCACCCCATCTTTCTTGAGAATAAGAACATGCCCAATAGAAATGCCTGGCGAGGCCGCTATTCCTTTCAGGCGAATTTCCTCTCCTTTCTCAGATCTCATCGAACCCTCTATCAAAAAAATTCACCACCGCTGCAGCGGCTTCTTGCTCATCGGGACCATCAAAAGTCAAAATTAACCGTGCGCCTTGCTCAGCTGCAAGGGTCATGACACCAATAATGCTTTTGCCGTTAACACTATAGCCATCCCTCTCCAGGAAAAAATCAGATTTGAATTTAGCTGCTAATTTAACAAGAGATGCAGCAGGTCGTGTGTGCAGACCAAGCCTATTCTTTACCACAACTTCTCTCTGTATCATCAAAACTTTCTGAGAACAAGTAACCTGGCCAATTCAATAATAGCTTCTTTCGCTTGAGAATCGGGAATCCTGGACAATGCATCGATAGCCTGGCGAGTGTACTCCTCGACCTCGGCACGACCAGCCTCAATTACCCCATTCTCTGCGTAAAGACGGCTTACCAACTCAATGTCATCACTGTTAACTTTAGATTTCGAGTATACACTATCAATTAAATCAAACACCTTGTTTTCAGTTAGCTCACGAGCTTTCAAATACAAATAGTTTTTCTTCTTTTCGATAATGTCAAGACCCTTGGGTTTACCAAATTTAGTTTGATCGCCCTCAACATCTAATATATCGTCAAGTATTTGAAAAGCTATTCCTAAGTTTTGGCCAAATTTGCCTAATGCCTCGACTTGCTGGTCATTACCCCCGCCCAGCAGTGCCCCAAGTTGACCTGATGCTTTTAACAACGAACCTGTCTTTTTACAAATCATTTCCTCATAGCTAGCCAAAGAAGCACCATCCTGTTTACTGTGATTCTCATCCAAGGCTTGACCATTACAAACCTCTGCAACCGCATTGTTGAAAATCTTGAGAGCTGACTTCAGCTTGTGCTCGCTGCAACGACTTATAATGTCGTAAGCTAATGACATCATAAGATCTCCAACTAAAATTGCTATACTCCGCCCAAAAAGAACATGTACTGTAGCCTTTCCGCGACGGGTTTCGGAATTGTCCATTATATCATCATGTACAAGGGTAAAATTGTGAAGAACTTCTACCGCAGCAGCTGAGTGCAAGACATCATCGTTCAGTACACCAACGGCTTCTGCACTTAATACAGTTATCAATGGACGGATACGCTTACCTCCAAGCGAAAGGACATACCTTACACCATCCCTGAGAGGCGAATTTTCAATAAGCGCCATCGATTTCTCAATTGTTGATTCAATTTGCGCTCGTCTCTCATTAAAATAATCTGTAAAGTTTTTCAATTTGTAACCTTTATCAGCTTGGCTTTTTTAAGTTTTTCAAGATTTTTATTCCCAGTAAGAAACATCACACCTTTTAGCTCTTCAATCCAAAAATCCAATTCGCGATTCAATCCCGCCACCCCTCCTTTCGATAAAGCCTTCAAGAAAGGCTGGGCTGCTGAACACATATCAGCACCAAGTGCAATTGATTTCGCCACATCTATCCCGTCGCGAATGCCACCGGAGGAAATCAGGGCTATTTTCGAGCGCTCGGTCAGGGAGTTTACCTGCACCAATGCATCCGATGTCGAGATTCCCCAGTCCCAGAATTTCAATCCGAGCCGTCTCTCTCGACTCCTCAATGTTTCAACAGCTGCCCAGCTCGTTCCTCCTGAGCCAGAAATATCTATTGCTGCAACCCCTGCATTTATTAGCTTCTTCGCTACATCAGCGCTGATCCCTGCGCCTGTCTCTTTGACAACCACCGGCACACCGCTCTGTTCAACAAGTTTTTCAATTCCTCTCAGAACTCCCCTAAACTGTCTCTCCCCCTCGGGCTGAATAAATTCTTGCAAAGAATTAAGATGAACAGCTATTGCATTTGCTTCTACCATATCAATAAGCTTTATCATAACATCTTTATGTAACCCGCGGGCAACTTGGACAGCTCCAATATTCGCCATGACAAATATGTCCCTTGCCACTTTCCTTATAATACTGAAACTACTCCAAAATTTCGAATCCTCAATGGCTTGCCTCTGACTACCAACTCCCATTGGAATTTTGCGTTCTTTGCAAAATTCAGCTAGTATAGAATTTATCTTCTCGCCATACTTGAATCCCCCAGTCATAGATGAGACCATTATCGGTACGGAGAATGTATACGAAAGAAACCTTGCTTCAGTATCAATTTCTGAGAAATTTATTTCTGGAAGGGCATTGTGGAGGAAAGAGAACTTCTCTAGACCTGTTGATTTTTGATAGTCCACCCTTTTGTTTAAAACAATTTCAACATGATTCGATTTTCGTCTAGAGGTCTTGTCCATAAGGATTATAAAAAAATAGTCCTGAAGACAAAAATAAGCAAGGTTATCCAGTTAGTTCACTGGTTTTTTCTGCTGCTATTTAAATTCACAAAAACTTTAGTTAAAATCTTTGTAAAGATAGAGGTAAGAATAATGAACGCGATGCCACTAATCTTAATCACGCTGGCAGTCTTTGCCATTGTTTACAAATTTTATTACAGCTTCATAGCTGCTAAGGTCGCCGTCCTCGATGATTCCAGAGTGACACCTGCACACAGGCTGTATGACGGACACAACTACTATCCAATGAGTAAGTGGGTACTGTTTGGCCACCACTTTGCTGCTATTGCTGGAGCGGGTCCTTTAGTTGGTCCAGTGCTTGCAGCGCAATTTGGATTTTTGCCGGGCTTTCTGTGGCTTTTGCTTGGTGTGGTTATTGCCGGTGCTGTGCACGACTTCATAATATTTGTTGCATCAGTTCGCCACGACGGCAAATCATTGGCTGAAATTGCTCGCTCAGAAATAAGTCCTCTTAGCGGCGTCACAGCCTCCTTGGCAATTTTGATAATTATTGTCGTGGCACTGGCTGGATTGGGAATAGTTGTGGTAAATGCACTGTCTGAAAGTCCTTGGGGCACGTTTACTATCGCCACTACTATCCCAATAGCGTTATTCATGGGATGGTGGATGTTCAAATTTAGGAAGGGCAAAACAGCAGAAGCTACTACCATAGGAGTCATACTCCTTGTATTGTCTGTCATATTTGGCAGGTACGTCCCGAACTCATTTCTTGCCCCCTATTTTACCTTTGATCACCATACTTTGACGATCTTAATGGCAACATATGGTTTTTTTGCATCTGTACTCCCAGTATGGCTCTTACTGTCACCCCGTGATTACCTCAGCTCATTCATGAAGCTGGGAGTTGTTGCTTTCCTTGCGCTGGGGGTAATTATAGTTGCTCCCGACCTGAAAATGCCAGCATTCACAATTTTCGACAGAGGAGGAGGCCCTATTATCCCAGGTACCTTGTATCCCTACCTCTTCATAACAATCGCATGCGGTGCAATTTCAGGATTTCATGCACTCGTAAGCTCGGGTACTTCCCCAAAAATGGTTTCCATGGAATCACATATTAAGACCATTGGCTTTACAGCGATGCTTGCAGAAGGATTTGTAGGTATCCTTGCACTCATAGCAGCGACAAGCCTCTATCCACTCGATTATTTTGCAATAAATGTACCTATTGAAAGATTTACAACTCTAGCCGTGCAACTTAAATCAATGGGTTTCACAACAACTAATCTCGCTGCTCTTTCAAACGAGGTTGGGGAACAACTTGCTGGAAGAACCGGCGGAGCAGTTTCCCTGGCAGTGGGAATGGCACAGATTTTTTCCGCCATCCCAGGACTCAAAGGACTAATGGCTTACTGGTATCACTTTGCCATAATGTTCGAGGCACTCTTCATTCTGACCACCATCGACGCTGGAACAAGGATTGGCAGATTCGTTCTGCAGGAAGCGATGGGGAAAATTTACAGCCCGTTTTCCCGCACCAGCTGGCTTCCCGGAACAATATTAACAAGCACCATAATCGTATTTGCATGGGCATATTTTATATACACAGGGACTATTTCATCTATCTGGCCAATGTTCGGTGCTGCCAATCAACTTCTTGCAACAGTCGCCCTTGCAATTGGTACAACTTTTATAATCAACCGCGGTCGAGCAAAATATGCGTGGGTCACCTTAATCCCGATGACCTTTGTGGGGGTTACCACAGTAACAGCGGGCATTATGAACATGGCGAAAATTTACTTACCAATGATGCATAAGCCAGGACTTCTCATCCAGGGCTATGTAAATTTTATACTGACCAGTATCATACTTATCAGTGTACTGATTATAATTTCCGACGCTGCGCCAAGATGGATAAGTGCTGTAAGAAGTGGAAGATATATCCTTACGGAACAAGCATCTGTGAAATCTTAAATTTGGAATCATCTGTGAACCACTGATGAAAAAATTTTTTGAAAATATTTATGAAATGACCAGTTTTTCTCTCAGGTTTTTCAAAGAACTACCCCTGCCACCATATGAAGCACAGGAATTCGTGAAACACGTTGAAAATTTTGGCTTGAGATCTTTTCCTCTCGTAAGTGTAATCGGAATCTTGATGGGACTGATCCTTGCCCTTCAGACAAGACCGACGTTGGAACGCTTTGGAGCAGAATCCTTCCTTCCTGCAATGGTAGCAATTTCCGTCGTCAGGGAGCTTGGACCTGTTATCACTGCACTCGTTGTCGCAGGAAGAGTATCAAGCGGAATTGGGGCAGAAATTGGCTCCATGAGGGTCACTGAACAAATAGAGGCTCTTGAAGTTTCATCCATAGACCCTTATAGGTTCCTTGTGGTTCCACGAATTGCTGCGGGAATAATCGCACTTCCTTTGTTGACAGCGTACGCTGACCTCCTTTCCATAATAGGGGCGTACGCCGTAACATTTATCTCAGGGGGGACCAGCTGGCAATTATACGCAAGCTCAGTAATAAGTTCCCTTACAGTAGCCGATATAGTCCCTGGCCTTGCAAAAACATTCATATTTGGCTACATAATTGCAGCGGTTGGTTCTTACTTTGGATTCAACGCTTATGGCGGCACAACAAGCGTTGGAAAGGCAGCAACAGCTTCCGTGGTCTTCGCCTCTTTCCTGATCCTGATAACAGACTTGCTCGCAGTAAAGGTCGGAATATTGATTTTTGAATAGAGAATGAACGACAAATCTTTGCCAGCTATTTACATAACTAATCTTGAAAAGGAATTTTACGGACACCGTGTTCTATCTGGCCTCAACCTCAGTGTTTCAGAAGGTGAAACATTCACTATCCTGGGAAAGAGCGGAACCGGTAAGAGTGTTACATTAAAGTGCATAGTTGGATTGCTCTTACCCGACAAGGGAGAAATATTCGTTAAATCCAAACCAGTTAATCCTAAAGACCATAAAACAATTAATGAAATCCGAAAGGGGATTGGCTTCCTTTTTCAGGGAGGTGCTCTTTATGATTCCATGAGCGTTAGGGAAAATCTTACCTTCAATCTCAGACGACACAGGAAAATTTCCATTGATGAAGCAAACGAGAAAGCTGAACACTATTTGACTCTCGTTGGACTGGCAAATGCCATGGACAAGATGCCATCCGAACTATCGGGAGGAATGAGTAAGCGGGCTGCCCTGGCGCGAGCACTAATTACAGAACCTGAAATAGTCCTGTATGACGAACCGACAACGGGACTCGATCCAATAACTTCTGTTGAGATCAGTCGACTTATAAGTGAGATGCATAACCAGCTTAAGGTAACTGCTATTGTCGTTACACATGATATACTCTGTGCAAGCATTGTGAGCAACAGGGCTGGAGTTTTAGACGGTGGTGTGTTAAAATACACTGGAACGTTAAATGAACTGGCGGCTGTAGATGACCCAGATGTCGCAGGATTCTTCAAAAGAGCATTCTGATCCTTTTATGAATCTGCAAATGCCTAACCTTAGTTACATATATTGAATATGAAAAAGCAAAATGCGGTCTTGCTAGGATTGTTCATCACGTTAGGAGCAGTAATTGTCGTAGCGGCAGTGTTTCTTGTTGGCGGTAGAGAGGGTATTTTTACCACCTCATATCCTCTCTATGCTCGTTTTAATTCCGTAGAAGGGTTAAAGAAGGGAGCAGCTGTGAGACTCCTTGGCATCGATGTCGGAACGGTAACCGACATTCGTATTTCTAATAGAATTGCACTTGTGAATATGAAAATCTTTGCAGACAGCCGCAAGTTCATTAAGCAAGACTCGAGGGCAATGATTGAAACAGAAGGACTGGTTGGAAACAAGTATGTGATATTGACACCAGGAAGTGATGAGGCTAAAACTGTACAGCCGGGAGACACACTCAACTCAATCGAATCACCGCAATTATCACAAATAATTTTGGAGACTCGACAAACCATTGCAAGTGTTAAGAAAATGGTGGATGAGTTTACAGGCATATTGGGAGAAGTTCGCACAGGAAAGGGAACGATTGGAAAACTCCTGACAGATGAAGGTGTCTATCTCGCTTTGAAGAGAGCAACCTATGAAGCTGACTCCAGCCTCCGTAAAGTATCTGATAAATTCTCAGAAATGTCCAACATAATCTCCAATTTTGCAGGATCACTAAATGGACTTGTTTCAAAAACAGACTCTATCCTAACAGGCGTTGACTTTGTGGTACAAAATTTTGATACAACCTCTTTGACAGTTAAACATGTCGTGGCACAACTTGATACAGGAAGGGGACTTGTATCAACACTATTGCACGACAGGGCAGTGTATGACACCAGTCTGAAGGTAGTTACATCAACCTTGGCAGCTGTTCGCGAGGCACAGACTGGCTTGCGTAGATTTTCCGAGAATATGGAAGCCCTCAGGCATAATTGGCTTTTTAGCAGCTACTTTGCAGGACAAGCTGAGGATGAATACACAAAAAAGCAAAGGCAACTCAAAGAAATCGATGCGCAAATTCAAGAGCGAGCCGAATTGCTCGAGAAAATGGAGAAACAGCTCAAGGAACTTCAGCAAAAGTTTAATAAGGCTGGCGGCTAATTCAAAATTCGCCGTTCCCACCACAAATTTGGCAGCAATTCTCCTTTACGATTAAATGAAAGTTTACTAAATTTATGATAAGTATCCATCGTTTACTGAACTACAGGAGCTATCATGTTTAAATACACCAATGAAGTAAAAGCTTTTGTTAAACATAATTTTCGCCACTTCAATGCGGCTGCTTTGGTTGATGCTGCCGAGGCATATAGGGAGTTTACCAAAAAAGGCGGCAAGATGTTGTTAGCGATGGCAGGAGCAATGAGTACAGCTGAACTTGGGATCTCAGTTGCAGAGATGATTCGCCAGGATAAAATACATGCAATTAGCTGCACAGGGGCAAACCTCGAAGAGGACATATATAACCTTGTTGCACACAACTATTATGTTCGCGTACCGCATTACCGGGATCTTACCCCCGAAGACGAACAGGAGCTCCTGAAAAGACATCTGAACCGCGTCACGGACACATGCATACCAGAGGAAGAAGCTATACGCAGAATAGAAGAAGCTGTTTTAGACCAATGGCAGGAAGCCGACAAAAAAGGCGAGAGCTACTTCCCACATGAATTTGTCTACAAGATTTTAAGAAATGGTACCCTTGAAAAATATTACCAAATCAACAAAGAGGACAGTTGGGTCTATGCAGCTATGGAAAAGAATTTGCCAATATTCGTACCAGGGTGGGAGGACTCAACCACAGGAAATATATTCGCAGCCCACTGCATAAAAGGTGATATAAAGAATGCCCACACAGTGCGCAGTGGGATCGAATATATGATGGCTCTCGCACGCTGGTACAAAGAGGTATCATCAAACTCAAAAATTGGATTCTTCCAGATTGGCGGAGGCATTGCCGGAGACTTCTCAATATGCGTTGTACCAATGATGAGGCAGGATTTAGAGTGGAAGGAAATTCCTTTATGGGGATATTTCTGCCAGATAAGCGACTCAACTACAAGCTATGGTTCTTACTCAGGAGCTGTACCAAACGAGAAGATCACGTGGGAAAAACTTGGGATCGACACCCCCCGTTTCATAATTGAATCGGACGCAACTATAGTTGCCCCGCTCATATTTGCTTATGTACTAGCTGACGAATAAACAGTGCATTCATCCAATACATTGTAATTCGGTCAGACTTTACATCAATTTTTCTCCCCCATAGTAAAATCCGTAGAGGCAATCGGCAAATCATCATTTTAAACAATTGCATCTTTACTATATCATGACTTAACAATCTCTCCACTCTGTTTAACCTTGCAGAAATTCCATAGTTTTCCCATTTTTAACCAAGGATGAATAAAAAGGTAGCCTTATATTTCTGTCTGACCCTGACCCTGACCTGGAGTCATGCAAACGGGCAGTTCTACTACTTTGGGCAAAACAAGGTTCAGTATACAAAATTTAATTGGCAAATCCTGCGAACAGAACATTTTGATGTCTATTACTACCCGGAAATGACCGAGCTGGCCAGACAGGGAGCTGCCCTGGCTGAAAACGGCTATAGATACCTGGAAGAAAAGTTTGATATGAATGTCGGTAATCGAATTCCACTGATATTTTATTCATCGCACTTGTTTTTTGAGCAAACCAACACAACACCCGGTTTCATCCCAGAAGGTGTTGGGGGATTTTTTGAATTCTTAAAAGGCAGGGTTGTAATACCCTTCGACGGATCGCTTGCACAATTCCGCCATGTAATTAGGCACGAACTTGTACACGTCTTTATGAATGCAAAAATCACAAGGGTGCTTCGCGATCATAGACAGAGTACGGATAGGGAGCCACCACTCTGGTTTAGCGAGGGACTCGCAGAATTCTGGTCGACGAATTGGGATAACCAAGCTGAGATGGTGATGCGCGATGCGGTACTGAACAATTATATAGTGCCTCTTTCTCAAATGGAGAAAATTTATGGGACGTTTCTTATGTACAAGGAGGGACAAAATATATTACAATTTATTTCTGAAAAATATGGCGATGACAAGATCCTGCTCCTGATGGAAAACTTCTGGAAATCGAAATCCTTTCAGGATGTTTTCAAACTAACTATAGGAATGAATTACAAGGAATTTGACAGAGTCTGGATTTATAACCTCGAAAAGAAATATTATCCGCTCCTTTCAAAAGAAGACATGCCGTCGAGAGTCACCACAAACGTTTATTCATACGGCTTCAACAGTGCACCAGTGTATTACAAGACACGATCAGGGATTAAGCTTGTTTTATATATAGGAAACCACAATGGCTACACTAACATATATATGCAAAGAATTAGTGACCACGAGGAGATGAAACCACAAGTAGTAATAAAGGGTGAACAAACCAGAGAATTCGAATCATTTCATGTCCTTTCTACAGGAATGTCAGTATCTTCAAAAGGAATTCTTGCCTTCTCCACAAAATCGGGCGAAACCGACGAGATACATTTTTTTGATATAGAAAAGAATAAAATCGTTGGTGAAAAAAGATTCAATGAAATTGTCAATATAAATTCCATAAGCTTTTCTCCAGATGCAAACAAACTTGTTTTCTCCGGAGCCGGTAAATCTGGTTTTAACAACCTTTACATTTATGACATAAAATCAAACTCTCTTTATCAACTGACATCAGGTTATTATGATGACCTTTATCCAAGCTGGTCACCAAATGGAACCTGGATAGTCTTCTCTTCAAACAGAGCCTCACAGGGATATCACGGAGCTTTCAATTTATTTTTGTTCGATCTGAAGTCAGGGAAAATCTATCAGTTAACTGAAGGCACCCATATTGACACAATGCCAATCTGGTCCCCCAGCGGAAATGCAATCGCTTATGTTAGCAACATTGACGGGGCTGAGAATATTTATGTGGCACGATTCAAGGGTGTCGATTCACTGGAATGCCGTGAGATTTCTCATTTCATTACAGCTGCTGCAAATCCAGCATGGATAGATTCTTCACAAATTGTATTCTCAGCATTTGAAAATTACAGTTTCCAGATACGCATCATCGACAGCGTGTCAACCAAACTCAGGAATGAAAATCGAGTACTTGCCTTTAAATTAACACCGCTCAACAAATCCTGGACACCTGAAAGTTACGATTCCACAAAAGCAGAAAAAACCGTTCCGTATACGCCTCAATTCACCATTGACATTGCACAAAGCCAGATTTCTACCGATCCGATCTTTGGCACTTCTGGCGGTGCAGCTATGGCGTTAAGCGACATGCTCGGAAACGAACAGTACTACTTTCTAGTTTATAACACAGCGCAAACCCAGGACGATTTCTTCAAAAGCTTCAACGTAGCTGTTTCAAGAATTTCGCTTGCTGAGCGTACCAACCACGCTTACGGCATATTTAACTTTTCAGGCCGACGTTACGACCTGACTGATCCGGATGTATATTTTTACGAAAGACTGTTTGGAGGCTACTTTTCCTTGAGCTATCCTCTCTCACGATTTAAAAGAATTGAAGGTACCGTAAGCCTGGCGAACTCATACAAAGCGAACTATTACGGTATTGGTGAACGCACGGCTATGCTTCTGTCCAATTCTGTAGCTTACATTGAAGATAATTCATTGTGGGGGCCAACTGGACCAATAGATGGCCATCGCCTTATGTTCAGTCTGGCATACACAACAGATATTCAATATTCTCTCGTAAACTATTTTACTATAATGCTTGACACACGTTGGTACTTCCGTTTGAGCCGTACAAGCGCTTTTGCAACAAGAGAGGCTCTTTTTTTGAACGAGGGTCAGGAAGCTCGAAGATTCTTTATGGGCGGGAGCTGGGACTTACGTGGTTGGAATCGGTGGAGCCTGATAGGAAAGAAACTCTGGCTGGCAAGTCAGGAATTGAGATTTCCACTCATTGAAGAAATAAACCTCGTTTTTCCATTTGGATCTATGACTTTTCCAAGTATAAGAGGCGCAATTTTCTTTGATGCAGGTGCTGTTTGGGATGAACGCTATACGCAAACGATAGGAGACATAGGATTTGGGATAAGATTTAACTTGTTCGGTGCATTGGTCCTTAGATATGATATTGGAAAGAAAATAGAAGATAATTTTGGCCGTTTCCAGAAGAAGCTATTCTATCAGTTTTTCTTTGGTTGGGACTTTTAACAACACACTCTTCATCTTAAAAAGGATAATGATATGACAGACTGGATTAGTTCAATAGACACTCAACTTTTGCTCTTCATAAACTCTCATCATTCAAGGCTCCTTGATGAAATAATGTGGTTTTCATCAGAGAAATGGGGATGGCTGCCCTTATATGCCTTTTTAATTGGCACCGTGATCTGGAAGCTTAAATGGCGATCCATCCCGTTTATAATGATTCTCGCTTTGACCATCACGCTGACCGACCAAGTCTCGTCTCACCTCATAAAGCCACTGGTTCACCGACCCAGACCTACACACGTTCCACAATTGACAGGACAGATAAGAGTTCTTAACAACTATGTTGGTGGGCTTTATGGATTTGTTTCTTCACATGCTGCAAATACTTTTGGCGCCACCTTTTATTTCCTTTTTACCCTTGGCGAGAGATTGAAATGGATGCCATATCTAATGTTTGTCTGGGCATCTGTTGTTTCATACAGCAGAATTTATCTTGGCGTTCACTTCCCAACAGATGTGCTCGGAGGAGTTGTTGTTGGACTGATTCTTGCTGCAATAACAGCACGAATTCAGCTTTCTGTTGAAGCAAAGTTTTACGACAATAGATGAAAGTTTCTCCAGGAAAAACAACCTATCTGATCTTCTGCTTATACCTCATGCTGTTCCACAGCTTGGCATTAAAAAGAACAAATTTAGCTAATTCAAAGTTGGCCTTGTTCTTAAGAGCTTTCTTCAAGAGCTTCAAAAAGGTTAAGCCTTTGAGTATAGTTGTTTTTAGAAATCCATAATGTTTTTGATAAAAATAAAAATACGAGATATAAAACTCCTTTTTCATTTCGATGCTCTTCGAAGTGCTTTTCTGACCAAGATGCTGAACATGGGCGGAAGGGACGAGGTAAGCGCTGTATCCAGCATTCTGAAACCTTATGGCTAGATCTTCTTCTTCTCCGTAGAGAAAATAATTTGTATCAAATCCACCAATTTGATTAAATGCTTCTGCCCTGATGAACATCGCACTGCCACTAACCATATCCACCGGGAGAGGAAGTTCATATCTTTTATTTAAACTTGGATAACGAGCTTTGTTTATAAGTCGGGCAAAAGAGTAACCAAAGAGCATCGAAATCAAGGCCGGAGGATATAAAAAGCTTGAATGACGCTCCATACTTTCAGTATAAAGTTGCGGAGTACAAAGCGCAGCATTCGGAACTGTTTCACAAAAATCGTAAAGGATGCCCAGGCAATCATTTAAGACTATGGAGTCATTATTGAGAAAGAAATAATACTTTGCGTTTGCAAACTGCAATCCGAACGTGTGTCCACCTGAGAAACCAAGGTTTATTCTGCTTCTCAGGACCAGCACATTTTTATGGGCATTCAAAACTGACAGAGCATCAAAATCTGATTGCTCGGAATTATTATCCACAACAATGACGTTATACTCAAGTGAGGCTCTTGTGTTTTGAATGATAGAGCGGACACAATCTACCGTATGATGACTTGAGTTGAAATTAATAATTAAGACAGAAACATCGTGTGTTGAAATTCTATTCATTTAATGCTCCAAATAAAGGACGAAACAATGATTGTGCAATGACTCTTTTCGCGCCTTGAGTTAGTTCATATCCAGCGATATTGGTCATAAATACAATTAAATTGAATATTCCAGCAGTTACAAATAAATTAACCAGCACTAGTTATAATTTATCAAAACAAAATGGTAGATATAAATTCTATTCTGAAGAATGTACCGCTATTTGAAAAGCTGAACAATAATGAGCTTAAACTGGTAGCCAATATTGCAAACGTAAGAACGTATAGAAAAGATCAAATAATTTTTCTAGAAGGTGAAACCTACGGCGGACTCTATATACTATTGAAAGGCACCGTAAAAGTGTACAAACTATCGTCAGATAGCAGTGAAACAATCCCGCACTTACTGAAACCGTACAGAAGTTTTGCCGAGGCTCCGTTATTTACAGGTGCCCATGTGTATCCAGTGTGTGCACAGGCCACTGAAGATTCCTCACTTCTTTACATCCCGCAAGGGGATTTCATTGCAATGATGGAGAAAAATCCTGCAATCGCAGTGAGAATATCTGAAGGATTTGCTGCCAGGTTGATCGCTCTTAATCAAAGGCTTGAGAGTCTTGGCTCACCATCCCTAACAAAACTCGCGAGATATATACTGAACGAGATAACGTTAAACAGCTCTATAAAGTTGCTGGAGCCATTTTTTATCCTTCAGGCAAACAAGAAGGATCTTGCATCACATTTAGGAATTGCCAGCGAAACTCTTTCCCGCAACTTGAGAAAATTGAAGGAAAAGAAGATAATTAGGGAAAAAGCCAGGACTATATTCGTCACAGACTTAAAACTACTCCGTAAACTTGCAGAATAAGTTCTTCTCTAAACAGGACTTGTCCCTACAGCCTGATTTCTAAGGCCAATGAATAGTTCCTTATTGGAGCAATGTTCCCAATCATTTCCACATAATAGTACTCACCGACATTGTTAATAATTGCCATTGCTTCAATTGGGATCCCCATACGGCTTAAATCTACGCCAGCGCGTAAGTCTAAGACATATGCTGGCACACGCTTATCGCCATTCTTTACAACCCCAAACTCTACGAGCTCTCTATCGTAACGCTCAAACTTACTGATGTACCTGAAATCTGCTGAACTGTGGAATATGCCATATGCGAAATCAAAAGAAGCATACAGCAACTCTCTGGAACGATATTTTAAGATGTCATTTGCTGTAATGTCTCTAGGATAAATATACGTATAGCTAACCCTCACACCTATCATTTCATGAAAAAGGTCAGTCCCTGCATCTATCTCATAGCCCAATATCTTTGCACGTGTAACGTTTTGGAAGCTAATTCTACCATCTGTCCTGAACTCAGGTTCAATCATGTCCCAGTAATCATTTTGAAATAGCGAAGCATCAACCATCACATAGCCCAAAGGAAAACGCGCACCTAATTCACTCGAGAAACTTCTTTCGGGCAAAAGCAATGGATTCGGTACAATAACCACTCCTCCAGTCTGTGTACTCGCATATACTTCCCCGATGCTCGGTGCACGAAAGCCACTCCCTACAGAAGCACGAATACTTACCGTGCTGGTTAAGTCATATACTATTCCCAGTTTGGGGTTGAACTGGTTATACGAAGACAGACCTTCTATGCGTTGATGATCAAACCTACCACCAACATTTATACGAAAAGAACCAATGCGCCTTTCTGCCTGAAGGTATGAAGCGAAGGAGAAGCTTTCTTTATTTGTGAATAAATTTGAATTCACGAAATCGGCACGTCCTTCTAATCCAATTGTCAATACTGTGACAGGGTTTACACGAGATGTCGCTTGAATTTCAAGATAAGCCAAATTCGACTTAGAAGTGTCACCAAAACCTTGACCTGTTTCGCCAAAGTTATCATACCAGTTGTTGAAATAATAACTGCCTCTCACTGTATAGAATAGGTTGTCACTTAATACGTTCGTGAACGCTCCTCCAATGTTTAACCTAAGAGATTTCACCCAGTGCCCTAAGGAAGAAGTAACGGGCTGCAGTGCATGATTGACGTCCCGCCAGTAAAGGAAATTTCCAGAATATTGAGCGAAGAGATCACTAAACAATTTTATGGAGCGCTTATTGTCAAGCTTTGTATTTGCTTGAAAAAACAAATTTCCACGACGAAAGAAATCATTCTGCCTGTATCCATCATCTTTCTTGTAGCTAATTGAAGAAACAATACCAACATTTTTCACTTGTTGGGTATGATCAAGGGTGATTCCCTCAAAGAACCTATTTTTGCTTGACCATATCCATTGAGTGTATCTGGGCTGCTCATAAAAACCGCCATAAGTTTTGACTTCGGTATGAGGCGTTGGACTGGCATCCTTGGTGATTATGTCAATCACTCCACCGAGCGCACTCGACCCGTAAAGTGCCGAACCAGAACCTTTGACTATCTCAATGTGATCTATGTCGGTCACCGGGATCGATTCCCAGACAGCTTCTCCAGTATCACCCGCCAACATTGGTATGCCGTCTAGCAAAACGAGAACTCTGCTCCCTATTCCTCGCGCAAAACCACTCGAACCACGAATATTGACTTGATACTGAACGAAGTTAACGCCTGGGACGTAACGCAAAGCGTCATCTACCGAAAGGATATTACGACGGGCAATTGATTTAGATGAAACCAAGCTTACACTTACAGGCACTTCACTGACCAATTGCTTGTATTTACTGGCAGTTACAACAACTTGCTGACTTTCTATTGGGGCTTCGTTAAGAAATATCATGAGTCGTATGCGAGAAGGCGAGCTTAAAGAAAGCTTATCTGAATATATAGAATACCCTATCATAGAAACCGAAAGCTCATAATTCCCTGGCTTTAGCCTTCCAAATGAGAATTTCCCTTCCGCATCGGTCAATGTCCTGAGTTTCACAACCTGTACATGGTCTGAAATCTCAGTTATAATGACCGTTGCTCCCGCAATGGCTGTCGAATCCTCCGCACTCCTCACCTCGCCGGTTATGGATTGACACATTAAGCTATCTGGCAGCAACACTGCCAGTAGCAGAAGGAGTGGGAGGCGTATTCTTAAAATCAACATCAATATTAATTCCGTTGACAAAGGTATCCTCTGGGATTATGACTTCCTTCGGTTTTCCAACCCCATGCTCATAACCATATGCGCCAACGACCCTCCAATCAGAAAAGAGGTTGGGCCCATATTGAAGAGCGACAACAACGTATTCAAATGTCGCGGGATCGGTCTCAAACTTGTACTCCAATGAGTCGACGAAAAGAGGCAGGGCTACACCACCTATTGGAGGATAAACTTTGGCTGCTCCAGAAAGGACTTCCCCAATTATATCGACTGGCGGATAATGATAAAATGCAACTACCCGAATGTCTTTCACGCTATCAGAGGGTGGCCATGTACTCGTAAAATGAATTGTACCTCCAAAACCGGGTTGCACAGTTAGTGGACTTATGCCATGAGAGCAGCCAGCTAAAGAAATTGAAATTAGGATGAGTAGACCCTCCACTGTTGACTTCTTAAAGTGGTCTTTTCTCCTTGCGAACAAGGGCTTACAGTAGGAATTCATTCATTCCCTCTTGCCAAACATCACCCACTCATGCGAGGGCATGTCATGCAAATACTTCATCATCCATTTATATCTGGGGTGAGCTTGAAAGAACTTTGAGGCAACAAAACTTTCACCACATGGATGCCCCATCCGCGCCCAGATTTGCAAATTTTTTGCCAGACCGCTCGTAGTCACTTTCCCCTGAACGGCACCTCCTGGAAAATATGGGGTCCAACCCCATTGAGGAATCCCCCGTGGGTCATCTTCTACATGACCGCATAACGAACAGGCGCCAGGAAACTCTCTATTGCTGGTGACATCGAAATGGTCGGACTCAAATTGCTTTGCCACTTCAACATCAATCTTTCCCTTGAAACTTTCAATCAACTCCTCCCACCGGACTTTTCTAGCATTCATAGAACTATTTGAATTTTCATTCTTAAAGGTTGTCTCTTCCCTCGTAACTAACGGATCACTGGGGAAGTTTGCACCAGCAAAATAGCCATCCCTGGTTCGCCATACCCTGTAATGTTTCAAACCAAGTTCCAGCCTTGCAATCTCGTTTGTCTTGATGTCCCCTACAAGCCAATCGTTTGCATAACCGCCATTGTTGCCATTTGTCATTATTCTAATAAAGTCGTCAATACTATTGGCATATTGTTCAGCTTTTCTTGCCCTTTCAAATTCTGGTATGCCCTTCGGATCAAAACCATGAAACTGCGCAATCGTAGTCTCCGTAATTAAGATTCCAGCGCTGTTTTCGGCAAAATCGTCACCACTGTGAATGAATCCAGGAAAGGCATCCATGAGAATTCTGTTTCCTTTCAAAGGTACAATATCCGCTATCACATTCCACCTTTCCCCAACTACATAATCTACCCAGGCATTGTGGCCCATTACAATCTCACCATCCCTTGTGTAACTCCCGGTTGCAATAAACGCACTGCAATTACCTGGCGATTTGTCTACATCAGCACCAGGCTTTGACTTTGCCCTCAAACTGGGTAAATAATACTGGGCAAGCTCTATCCAGCCGTTTAAAGCTGTTACATCATACTTATCATATCTTTTCCCCCTCGCCAAAAGTCCTTCTACAATACCCCCTATTTCATCTTGGTATTCCTTATCAAGCTTTGGCCAAAATAACCTCCGGGCTGAATCCCTGTAGAAGTCCCAATTCTTTTTCGTTCCCACCTTCAAATAGTGTTGAAGAGCCTTCATTGCATCATCAATCTCCGATGCCAAAAGATACCCATGCTGAAAACCAATTTCCTCAGCTGATCCCTCCAAATGTATATAGATCCAGCCTCCCTTATCTTCCCGATATCCCTTACTAAGTCTAGGATCATCCCCTGCAATCAAACGATTACTTGTAAACAAAACCTGGATTAGCATTAACACTAACCATGTCTTTCGCATGTCTCTCCTCCCTCAGTCCGATCGTTCACTTCTTTTTTGATGGGTTCTTAAAGATGTTGTCCGGCACCGCCCATGCATTTGGGAATCCGTGCAACAAAATCAATGCTGCAGCCTGGTTTGCTTCGTATCTGGCACGGAAATCTCCTACTCTGACCTTGTAATAAGGTGGGTCGTAAATCAAATAAACATTAAAACCTGGCAAAAGAGAATCTGCTTTAATCTGAACTTGATAAGCTTCGGATAAATTTCGTGACGAAAAAATCTGGACCCGAAAACCAGGCTCCGTTGAAAGACCGGGCTGACTCGAAATAATCACAAGGGAATCTTTCTTCACAAGGGGAGTATCTATTTCCATCATAGATGTCCCACTTTCAACTTTTACAGTGTCGCCTTCCATCAATATACCATCACGTAAAATGTATTCTCCAGCGGCACTCCCCTCTCCCACACAGCGATTGAGTGTTCCCGTTGAAGCAACAGAAACGCACATAAATCCCAATATCAGCGCAAGGGGAATACTTCTCATCTTATATTTGGTTAACAGGACTAACTGTCCTTGCAACAACTTAATTTATGTAAATCAATGGTGCAAAATCAACGTTAACACACTCGTTTCTTCCGTGAAACCCTGTGCAATTTTTTGAATCGACGACCTTTGCGATTTTTAAACCACGTTCACCTTGAACTATACTCTTGGAGTGTGCTTCTCAAATCTGGTAATGGAGACCTTTAACAGGGGTGGCGTAATGAAAGTCGTCACTATTACCATTATGACAATGGCTGAAAAAATGTTGTCATCAACAACCCCAAGCGACCTCCCGATTCCTGCAAAAATTAACCCAACTTCACCACGAGGAATCATTCCAATTCCTATTGTGAGTCTATCTATTCCTCTCTCAATGACAGCAAGTCCACAAACTTGCTTCCCTATAACAGCTGCAACTATTAGCCCAGCCGATATGCCTATTACAGTCGTGGTTAAAAAAGTCTCAAGATGAACCTGAATCCCCATAAGGACGAAAAAGATAGGAACGAAAAGCTGTGTTATTGGTTCAAGGAGATCCCGAATTCGTAAATTTCCGGCAAAGTTCTTGAAATGTACTTCCTCGAGAATCAATCCCCCCGCAAATGCGCCGACAATTGGTGCTAGCCCTATGTAACCAGCCAGTGCAGCAAGCCCAAAGCATATCAGAATGGAAGTGATTAACATTAAGCCGCTTGTCCGAAATCGTGCCGCAACATTCATTATATTTGGAACCAGCATACTCCCAGCGAGCAGAGACCCGATCAAAAACGCCAGTGCCAGGCCGATGATCTTAGCAATCCCAGCTAATGACATTGAAGTTCCAGACTCGGCAGCACTCACCAACCCCGATACAGTCGACAGTACAAGTAATCCAAGGACATCATCTATCACCGCAGCGCCAAGTATTATACGCGCTTCAATTAGCTGAAGCTTCCCCATGTCCCGAAAAACCCGCGCCGTTATCCCCACGCTTGTAGCACATAAAGCTGCACCAACAAACATGTGAATGTAACTCAACTTAAAATTTGGTGAAATTAAAAGGATCTTTGCCGGTATATGAGTGACGAAAATAGCGGATACCAAATATCCAAGAACAAATGGAGCCACAACCCCCGCAGTAGCTACAAAAAATGCAGATAAACCAACTTTCCGCATGTCACTTACACTCGACTCAAGTCCTACCTCGAATAGCAACAAAATAATTCCAATTTGCGCCAATGCATCGACAGCTATGGCAGGATGCGACACGAGGTGGTCCACTCTCAATGGCTCAAAAAAAGTCAGTTTTGAATTAATTAAAATAAGATTGCCAAGAATTACTCCTGCAACAAGTTCACCAATAACCGCTGGTTGACCAATTCTTTCAAATAGCTCTGCGCTCAATTTTGCAGAAAGTAAAATAATTACTATGTAAACAAGCACTTCTGCAAATGGGCTTTCATGCACAAGCTGTGATGATTGAAAGAAAAAGATCACTAACGCAGAAGGAATGGACATCACAAGTTGATAGTTAAGGACATTTATCTCACTGATTTCATAAAAGCCTGCAGTCGTCTGGCATCAACAGGATTGGAAGTAACCCCATCGACTTTTACAGACGTGCCAACAATGACACTGTCTGCAAACTTTAGAAGTGTTGCTACATTTCGTGCGTTAGCTCCACTGCCGACAATTATCTTTGCATAGGGAAAGCGGCTTCTAATCTTTTGCAGCTTGTTAACATCGACAGGTTCACCGGTACGCGACCCGGTAATGATAATGGCGTCGGCAAGCGCCCTCTCCAGCGCATCAGAGACCTGAGCAATTAAATCGTAATTCCCTATCTGTACAGAATGCTTCACATCGACGTCACAGTAAATCTTGACGTTGCTACCCAGGGCTCTCCTGAGCCGAAGGGTTGCGTATGCTTTGCCATTTATTATACCCTGGTCGGATACAACTGCACCAACGTGTACATTTACACGAATGAAATCAGCACCAGCAACTGAGGCTATACTCATTGCTGCAACGGCGTCATTGCGTAAGACATTTAAACCGAGCGACATATCAGGAAAGATTTTCTTGACCTCTATGACAGCCCGTGTCATTGCTGCGACCGTAACGGGCTTTACTTCATTGGGATAAAACGGCACGTCTCCAAAATTTTCTATGATAAACGAAGTTATTCCACCAGCAGCATAAGCGTGGCAGTCGGATATAGCCCGGGAAATGATTTCATCCATTGATCCACCAAACAGTGGTGAACCAGGCAGCGGCAACAAATGGACAACACCAATGACCTTTGCCGGCAAGCTACTCATTCGTGCTGTAATAACTGTGACTCGACATCAGAAGAGGTGAGCTCTTCCTCATCCCCTTCAAAATCGATTTCCTCGACAGTTTTTACCACAAGATAAGCTACACCTGCAGCAATTGCCGCAGCACCAATTACTAATAATAATTTCTTCATACTTTCACCTCCGAAGATCTTGCCGCTTTGACAATCCTCATCGTATCAAGAGCTATCACAAATTCCTCGTCTGTTGGCAACGCCAGGACTTTAACTTTGGAATCATCACTGCTTATTACCTTTTCTTTTTCCTCAGAATTGTTCCTGCCTTCATCAATCTTTATTCCCAGGAATTCAAGTTCCCTACAACTTTCCAGTCGCACCTCCGGGCTATTTTCTCCAATACCCCCCGTAAACACAAGCACGTCTAAACCACCCATTGCTGCAGCATAACTCCCGATATATTTCCTTATCCGATATGTAAATACATCGAAAGCCATCTTTGCCTGATGGTTTCCTTTTTTTGACTCGTCCACAATCTCGCGCATATCACTTGTGAAACCAGAAATTCCCAGAAGGCCGCTATGCTTATTTAATAGTGTATTTGCCTCAGCAAGTGAGAGCCCTTCCCTTCCAACTATGTGAAGTATTATAGACGGATCTAAGTCACCACTCCGCGTGCCCATCAAAAGTCCTTCGAGGGGAGTAAAACCCATCGATGTGTCCACAGAAATACCATTTTTTACAGCAGCCATGCTGCAACCATTGCCCAGATGTGCCGTAATAATTTTCAGTTCGCCTATAGGCCTATTAAGGAATTCACTTGCCCTGCGAGAAACGTAATAGTGAGACGTGCCATGGAATCCGTATCTTCGAATCTTATATTTTCGATATAGCAAGTATGGTATCCCATAAAGGTATGCTCTCGGCGGCATCGTTTGATGGAAAGCCGTGTCAAAAACTGCTACCTGAGGGGTTCCCGGCAAATGGCGCAAAACAGCTTGAATTCCCCTTAAGTTGTGCGGATTATGAAGAGGGGCAAGTTCAATATTTTCCCTGATATCATCCATCACCTTCTCATCTATCAGAACACTCTCAGAAAAACTTTCCCCGCCGTGAACGACCCGATGCCCGACAGCATCAATTTCAGATTTGTCCAGAATAACCCCATGATTTTTACTCAACAGAACAGCAAGCACATATTCAATTGCTGCCTGATGATCAAGAACTTCTGCACTAATTTTCACTTTGTGGCCATCCCCGCGTTCGTGCGTCAACACTGAATCACTCATTCCAACGCGGTCAACGATCCCTTTTGCCAGTACCTTCCGATTTATCACATCGATGAACTGATATTTCACCGAAGAACTGCCACAATTTAAAACTAGTATTCTCATTTTATAATCCAGACCATCTTTAAAAATTTTTCTGCGGATAAAAATTCATACAATTCTTTTACCAGATTCGTCGTACTTGAAGAATCCTTCTCCAGTTTTCTTTCCCAATTTTCCTTCACGAACTTTTCTACGCAGTATCGGACTCGGGCGATATTTCGAATCTCCAAGCTCATGATAGAGGGACTCCAGCCAGGTGAGAACCTCGTCAAGCCCCATCGAATCCGCCATTTCGAGTGGACCAACATTTAATCCGTAGCCTAGCCTGATTGCAGTGTCTATCCCTTCTGCTGTCGCAATGCCTTCGAGATATACTTGCATTGCTTCATTCAGCATGGGAAGAATGACTCGAGTCGTGACAAATCCAGGATACTCATAAACCTCTACGACTGTCTTGCCCAGATCCTCTGCAAATTTTTTTGTCTTCTCAAAAGTCTCATCGCTTGTCTTCAAAGCCCTGACAACCTCTACAAGTGGAACACGTGGTACAGGGTTCAGGAAATGCATACCTATCATCTTATCTGGTCGAGATGTCACTTCAGCAAGTTTGGTTAGACTTAATGTTGAAGTATTCGACACGAAAATTGCCCTGGGATGACAAATCTTGTCAAGTTGCTTAAAAATTAATTTTTTTGCGGCAAAATCCTCATCAATTGCTTCGATGACCATGTCGCAGTCCGCAACTTGAGTTAGCTCAGTTGAAAACTTTGTTCTCGAAATTATTGCCCTCTTCTCATTGGAAGTGAGTGCCCAACGTTGAATTTCGGCATCAAGCATCTCAATGAGTTTCGTCCTGGATTTTTCAAGTGACTCATCGTCCCGTTCAATAATTAGGACATCAAAGCCAACTCCTGCAGCTGTTTGCGCAATACCTCGTCCCATGACTCCGCCGCCAACTATCGCTATATAGCTTATGCGGTTGGCATCCTGCACATTTAACGTAAAAAAGTCTATAGTTGCCTGATCTTGTTCCATGTTTTTTACTCAAGTTATACAAGGAAAGCCTGTTAATCAAGAAAACCATCCTTCCCTACTTTGAACCCAATTGAACGAGATAATCTCAAATACCCGTTGCGATCGTTCGTCACCAGCGAACGACTGCACCAAGCTGGCAACTAAGCGAATCAAATTCTTCGATTCCTTTGTGAGAGCAAATTCCCATTATCCGGGATTGCTCCCCACCCTCATTGTCAGACGTTGCCAGTAATGACAATCCATTTTGTCAACTTACAGTTATATGACCGGCTAATTGTTGCCGCGCAATCTCGAAAAATCGGGCTGCCCTGAGATTTCCAGGCGACATTTCTAGAACTCTACCCAGGGTTGATATCGCAGATGAAAATTTTCCGGTCATAATTTGAGCTAACCCAAACATCTCCAGGGATTCTACATCGGGATCTTTAATTGCAAAAGCTTTTTCAAAAGCCAATTCAGCACCAGAAAAATCCCTGCTCTTCATCCGACTTTTGGCAAGACTTACTAAGACATCGTAGTCTGGATTAGTAATTTTTTGAAGCATATCAGATGCTTCGTTATACATTCCCAATTCTATGCATGCGGCTGAAGCAATTCTCAATAGCCAATCTTTGTTTAAGTACTGTGGAAACTCCCTAACTATCTCGAGTATTTTGTCATATTCATGTTCCTCCGCAAGGAAGTTCAAATAAAGCTGAAGCTTACCCTCAGAAGGTGAACCGACCAGCGACTTCTTGTAGAACTCGTGTGCATGCTCAAGATCACCCAGCTTATGGTAGGCCCGGGCAAGTTTTGAATATATTACAGAGATGTCAAACACCGGCTCAATCGCTGTTTGAACAATCTTCTGCAGATCACCTGAGCTGTATTTTTTATATGCCTCCTCATAAGAACTGAGTGCTTCTTGATAGTATCCCTTTTTTGTATATATCTCTCCTTTAATAATATGAGCAAATGATTGGCCCGGAGCGTCCACTAAAGACTTGTTACATTCCTCTAGCGCCTGGTCTAGATTTCCACGCCTGAGATTCAAATCAGCCAAAATACTGTGAATATGAGCCTCAACAGGCTTTCCAAAACCGCCAACTTCCAAAGCCTGTCGTAACTTTTCAAGTCCATCGTCAATTCTTCCCAACATTATCTCTGTTTGGCCAATTTGATAAAGCACATAACCCCTGTTGACGCCAGTCTCAAGTTGTTTCATCAAAAGAGCATAATTGCGGTTTGCTTTCTCTTTTAATATTTCGTCCGTCTGTGCATAACCAAGGTGTTCTATAACTATGTCGGTCGACTTAATCCTCGCATTTACCGCAACCAGACGTGTGGTAATTTGCTCATGTACAGCCCCAACAAAATACACTCCTTTCATTCTCCTGAAAAGCCTTGGATAGGGAGCAATGTGGTACTGAGCATCTTCCTGGATTCCAATTTTGCTCCGAAGATTGAGCAAATAAGCATCACCATTTCCAGATGAAATCAGTTTTCTTATCTTCTGGTGAAACGTCCTTTCGATACGTTCGTCAGCATCCAGATACAAAACCCAGTCGCCGGTGGCATGACTGAGCGACTCGTTTCGTGCTGCTGAAAAATCATCAGTCCATTCAAAATCAAAGACCTTTGCTCCATATGCTTGGGCGATTTCCTTAGTTCTATCGGATGAACCAGTGTCTACAACAACTATTTCATCTACTAATTCTCTTACGCTTTCGAGGCAACCGGGAAGATTGGTCGCCTCATTTTTTGTAATCATTGAAAGCGATAGTTTCATCACTCTTTCACCGACTGGCTGGAATTTACCGCATCTATGATCTTTTTCCTGAACGAAGCTTGCTCAATAGGTTTAACTACAAAATCATTTGCTCCAAGCTCGACTGCACGCTTGACATTCGATGAATCGCCATAAGCGGTCATTATAATAACAGGGGTGCGGTTGTTGACTTTCCCAGCGCGAAGATTCTTTAGCACTTCAAACCCGTCTAATTCTGGCATCATTATGTCAAGTAATATCACATCGTATTTTGTGTTGTTTGCAAGCATCAATGCCTCAGCGCCATCTGCAGCGTTGTAGGTCTCAAAACCCAGCTGCCTTAGATGAAATTCAACGAGTTTACGAATCATTGGTACGTCATCTGCAATTAAGGCTTTCATTTTACCACCCTTGTTTTAAGTTCGAAAACGAGGTCTCGCACGTTCTCCCAATTTATGTTCTCGGCATGCACTGCTTCGTTCAACCTGGTAGCTAGACGGGTCACCTCATCGTAGCCAAATGAACCACCTGTGCCTTTAATGTCATGAGTAATCCTTCGGATAGTATCCACATCCTTCCTGTCTGCAGCCCCTTGTAGGAGAAACATCTGCTCGTCAAAGTATTTTAAAAAATCGACCACCATATTTTTCACAACCTCGACGTATTCCTTCTCTTCAACGCCAAATGGGTTTTCTTTAGAAACAGGCTCCTTTGGCAAAATTGCACTAATAAATTCCTCTCCAAAAACAAGTCTGAGTTTCTCAAGAAGGACTTCTTCGCTAAGTGGCTTGGTTAAGACAGCCGAGGCGCCAAGCTTGGCTGCTGAAACAACATTTATTCTGTCTGAAAAACCTGTTATCACAATAACAGGTATTTCTCTTGTAGTTTCATTCGATTTCAAAACTTGAAGAGTTTTCAAACCGTCCAGCCGAGGCATTTGAATGTCGAGCAAAATCAGGTTCGGATGCGAAGAAAGGGCAAGCTTCAAACCTTCGTAACCATCTTCGGCAATCATGACTTCGAATTTTAACCTCCTAAAGAATTCCTCAACAAACCGCTGTACCATCTTCGTATCATCAATAACAAGGGCCTTAAAGCGATTTGCATCTTGAACACCATCCTGTTGCTTGATTTGATCACCCATCAGATTGCTCGCCTGTCTTAAATTTTAATGTCTTTTTCAATGTTCTTGCGAAATCACGATTTAGATGAGCTGCAGCTTCCCTGTTTGCTGCAATAATTTTCTGATAAATTTCCTCCCGATGGACAGGAACAGATTCAGGGGCCTCAATTCCAAGCTTAACACTTGCACCATCGATTGCAACAACAACAACTCTCACGCTGTCCCCAATGCGAATTGATTCTCCTAACTTCCTTGTTAGTATGAGCATGATCACCTTCCATGGTTTAGGTTAAAATATGTCGAGTAGAATATTTTTCAGAATCCAATATGACTTGACTCGCAATTCTTTTGTCCTTCCGAACAAGAATTGGAGCTTTGAGGTTTACTGTAACTTGCTCGGGAGGCTGACGTAGTATCACAATTACAAAGAGGACAGAATTCTCTCGGTCCTCTGGTGCCACCTCAGAATAAATTTCTGGAGCCACGAGCGAGGCTTCGACAATGGCAAAGCCAACACTTGGGTCCTCTACAGACAAAAGCCAGCGTAAAGGAGCAGACTCTTCATCATTTATAATAATAAAGTCATGTAGTTCTTCAAAACCTGCAGGGCCACTCTGGAAATGATAAACAAGATCGTCGCTAAACTCTATCTCGCCAAACTGGCTTGTCGTTATTTTATATTTCACAACCGTTCCCTCCTCATTTCTTTGCATAACTGTTAAGTATGACAATGTCAACCCTCCTATTTTCTGCCCTGTGTTCTGGTGTGTCGTTTGGAACAATGGGATGATATTCACCATATCCTATTATTGAAACCTTTTCTGGTCGAATCTTATAATGCTGCAAGAGATAATATCCCACATTGAGAGCACGCGTAACGGAAAGGTGCCAGTTCGATGGAAATTGAGCTGTTCTTATTGGAGTGTCATCAGTGTGCCCTTCTATTCTAATTTCATTTGGAATTTCTTCGAGAAAAAAACCTAATGTGTCGAGGACAGTATAAGCTGCAGGCTTAATACTTGCACTACCTATATCAAACATGAACTTCTCCAGGAAATGGATTGTGACCCCCCTTTCGGAGTAAGTTATAATCGCTCCAGACTCCTTCAAAGATTTACCAATTGTTGATTCCACCTTCCTCTCCATTTGCTGCGCTGCAGCATTCGCTGCGTTTGAGGGTGCAGGTGCAGCCATCATACCTGTAGATCCCGGCATCGGTCCAGCAGCACCTCCCCCCCCAAAAACGTTTTCAAAAGCTGATACCATTTGTCTGAATTTATTCATATCGACTTGAGAGCTGGCGTAAAGAATTACAAAGAGTCCAAGTAGAAGCGTGATGAGATCTGAATAGGTGAGAAGCCACCTTTCCAAATTATCGTGTTCTCCTTCCTTCTTTCGCTTCATCAGATTTCACCTTGTTCGCTTGTTGGAAGCATAGACCGCAGTTTTGCCCTAACTATTGCTGGGATTTCACCAGCTTGCAGCGATACCACTCCTTCGAGTATTATCTCCATCATTAGATTTTCTTCTCCATGTATCGTTTTTAGTTTGTCAGCAATTGGGAGCCAGACAATATTAGCCATAAAAATTCCCCATAATGTAGCGATGAATGCTGTGGCTATATGGTGAATTAGATCGTTGGGGTCTCCCCCGGCATTAGCAAGGGTTACTATTAAACCCATAACTGTCCCTATGATTCCCATTGTTGGTGAATACCCCCCCATTTTTTGAAAAATGGCGGCATTCGTCATATGACGCTCGTTGAGGAAACCCATTTCAGCTTCAGCAACTTTCTTCATGGTTTCCGGGTCAGTTCCATCTATTGCAAATCTCAACATTTTTTTGAGAAACGGATTTCCAATTCTCTCGAGCTCTTTCTCGAGGGCAAGCAATCCATCTTTTCTCGCAATTGTCGCGTAATTCACTATAGATTCAATTAAACCCTCTACATCGTGCTTCGGAGGAAAGAATGCAACGATAGCAAATTTCCATATCCTTGCAAATTGTTTGAACGAAGTACCAATCATTGCTGTGGCAAATGTACCTCCAAAAACTATAAGCATCGCAGGAATCATAATGAGCGCGCCAATCTTTCCACCCTCGAGAACAAAAGAGCCAAAGATGGAGATGATGCCAGACAGTAATCCTGCAATTGTGCCTATTTCAATTGTCTTCTTCATTCAGTTACTTCAAAAAGTTTGCCAGAGAAAGTTGTATAATTCCTGCTCCTGTTTGAAGTGCAGCGTTTAGAGCAATTTGTTTCTGCTGCAATTGAATTACTGCAGCAGCTATGTCGGTATCGCCGAGAGTGGAAATAGTTGACTTCAATGAATCTGATTCCGAAGAAAGTTGTTGTTGTATTAGTTGAAAGCGATTAATCATGCTGCCAGCTTTTGCATTAGTGCTTATCAATTGATTCAAATAGTTGTCAATTGTCTGTATATCTCCACTTGAAGGAGCTGTGCCAGATTTCATTTTATCACGTATTGCAATTAAATCTGAAAAAATCTGCCCATTGCTAAAAGCCTCAGCTCCCGTTACGTTGTATTGGGCTTTGATTTGATATCCTATATCGACCTGTAACACACCATCAATGCCATTTGGGTTCACTACCACGCCAGTCCGATCCGGTTTCATTAGGAATGGTTGATTTGTGGTTTGCCTCCCTCCAAATACATAACGGTCTCCAAATTTTGTATTTGCTAAATCCAGGAGCTGGTTGATCGATTCATCCAGCCTGGATGCATAAGTCGACTGATCTGCAGAATTTTGATCGTTTGCTGCGCTCAGTATTAGTCCTTTAATTTGAGTAAGGACCTGAACACTCTGATCAAGTGCGCTGCTTTGTGATGACAAAAAGTTCACGGCGTATCCCGCGTTTTGCTGAAACATGGAGTTCTGGTTTACCTGATCTTGTAGAAGCATCAGCCTTTGCATGAGAACAGGGTCATCAGATGGTTTGTTCACAAGTTTGCCACTTGAGATTTGAGCCTGCAATGCATCAACTGCTTGACGACTTTGTCCAAGGGAATAAAGCAAATCACTGATGAGTTGATTCTCGTTAATCCTCATTTTACACCATATTGATTATGGATTGATACATTTGGTCAACAGTGCTTACAACCTTTGCAGCAGCTTCAAAGGAATGCTGATATTGAATCATATTCGAAAGCTCTTCATCAATTGACACCCCTGAAATTGACTGCCGAAACGTATTCATTTGATTGTAGGCAACTTGTAACATATTCATGTTTGAGTTAGCATTTTGTGAATCCAGACCAACTTGCCCGATCAATCCTTCATATGCCTTTATAATGGAAGTCCCGTCGGACATAACCGGGGCATTGAGCACATTTGCAATCGCAGATGCATTATCTCCGCTGCCAGGATCCCCATTTGAGGAAGCCGCTATATTGTTCAAGCTAGCCAGTATATCAGGAGAAATTTGTATACTACCAGCTGTGTTCCCCTGAAAAAAGGTTTTCCCCGTCTCGGATGGTGCCCCGCCAATAGAAAGCGTGTAACCAGTAGAGTGAAATGAGTTTAAGGTCTGGACAAGTGCATTTGCAATTTCATCGAGACGGGAGGAATACTGCGAAATTTTGCTGTTGTATACATCGAGGAGCCCATACAGCTCACCTGAGGTAAGTGTCAAACTTTCATTCGAATCATAAGGTGTGACAGTAATTCCATTTGATGTATGGCTCACCGACAATGCATACGCCGTACCAGCAGCAACGAGAACTGTTCCCCCTGCAGATATGTTCGTTATCCCATTTGCATCTACTGTAACTTTAACATTTATCATCTTGCTCAACTGGTCGATTGCGGAGTCCATTTGATCCTTAAGATCTGGCGCATCTTTAAATGCAGTGGCATTTGCCAGAATTTGACTGTTTAGTTTTGCAATTGTTGCAGCTTGCTCGTTTATTTTTCGCACCTCGTCTGAGACTTGAAGTCCTACCTGATATTGCAAATTCTTTAATTTAGAATTTAGCATGTTAAAACTGGTTGCGACCTGAACACCCGTTTGCATGACGGTCTGACGAACTCCCATGTCTTCAGGTGTTTGAGACAGTGTTTGAAAAGCATTAAACAATGCTGTGAGTTGAGTTGAAAGCCCATTTCCAGCCGTTTCATTGAAAATTGATTCGACCTGGGTCATTGCCTGCTGGTAAATAGTTGATTTACTAAGATCAGAATTCAAATTACGCGTCTGCTCATCTACAAATGCGTCACGAACCCTCTCAACAGCTTTAACGTCAACGCCTGATCCTAAATAACCGTACGTTGTCTGTATTGGCTGAATTGCTTGCGCCATAACTCGCTGACGTGTGTAGCCATCTGTATTGGCATTGGCAATGTTATGACTTGTCGTGTCAAGCTCTGCTTGGCTTGCTGAGAGCGCAGTTTTGGCAATATCCAATATGCTTGAAATGCCGCTCAACTTGATACCTCAGGCTTTCCTGTCGACTATCTTTATTGCTCCCCCTTCAGTGAGAATGTTAATGTTCTGCCTTATAAAGACAAGAGCACGGTTCAGCAAGAACATTATGATGTTGTTCAAGTTGCGAACTAAATCAAATTTCTCACGAAAGGCTTTCTGAACCCCTATATATGTCCCCATCACATCGGATCCTGCTCCCATTTCGATCTTGCTTGAGTCGAAAGGTTCTGCAGGATCGATCCCCAACTTTCTTAACAGCTCTCTTCTTTCTACTTCGAGAGATCTGATCCTATCAATCAGAGCCAATTCAGTCCTGACAATCTTATCAATATCCTTTGTTTCAAGCTTCACAACTGCTTCACGCTTACTTTCAAGCACGGGTAGAAACAGTTCGAGCACTTTGGTCTCTTCCTGAGTCACCCGAAGGAGCAGACTCATATTTGCTGAGCTCATTTCCAATTCTCCTTATCAAAAACATTGATAAAACTTAACACGCGTTTAATATAGTTCCTCGTTTCGCTGTATGGTGGAACACCTCCGTGCTCTTCTACGGTTTTTGGACCTGCATTGTAAGAAGCCAATGCTAGCTCTAAATTTCCCGCAAATTTGTCGAGCAATGATTTCAGGTATCTTGCTCCTCCCATGATGTTTTGTCTGGGGTCAAAAGGATTTGTCACTCCCATATCTCTCGCTGTCGAATCCATAAGTTGCATCAAGCCTTTAGCGTTTTTTGAGGAGAGCGAATCGGCTCTCCCCGCTGATTCAGCGGCAATAACCGCTTTTATTAATGACGACTTAATTCCAAATGTTCCTGCCGCTTCATCTATTATATCGGAGTACTTGCTGATATTCTCCAATATCGACCCGGAAGAGGAAGCACCGACTTTACCAAAGCCAACAGGATGCAAAGACCCGTTGAGGGAAATTTTTGTAACTTTGCCATCGAGATTCTCGCCTGTAAATTGCTTGTAAAGCATACTAGCAATTCCAAGGTTGGAATTCTTAGCCATAAATTCAGAAAGCTCAATATTGAATAATCCTGTCATTATATCCTTTCCAAACCCATCATCGCTATCACCACTATTGTCGATTTTTTCAGTTTCTTGCATGGACTTGAGCATGTACTCATCGAATATAGCCTCGAAGCCCTTTACTGCAGCCTTAAGTTTTGTCTTTTGCTCCTCGGTAAAATTGCGATAACCTGTATTTATTTGTTGTATCTTGTCCATTACATTATCACCAATTCTGCCTTGAGTGCACCCGCCGCTTTCAGCGCCTGGAAAATTGCAATGATATCACGTGGCCTCACTTTTAACGAATTTAGTGCGTTAGCAATATCTTGCACTGTTGCTGCTCCATTGATTGCTGTCATTGAATTTTCTTCTTGAGTAACCTGTGCAGTGGCAGCTTGCGTTACAACTGTCTGCCCTTGGGAAAACGGGCTTGGCTGAGAAATGACTGGAAAAGCTTGAATCTCAATGTTCAAATTTGCATGTGAAATTGCCACTGGTAAAATCGTTACATTTTGTCCCACAACAACTGTACCTGTTCTTTCATTAATCACTACCCGTGCAACAACATCTGGAGTTACATCTATTGATTCAACCTGCGCAATGAATTGCACAACTTTATCAGATGGTTGGAAAGCTTCTGGAATCTTTACTGATATATTGCCACCATCAACTGCGTCAGCCGTCCCAGGACCAAATGCCTTGTTAATTGCATCAGCAACACGGTTTGCAGTAGTAAAGTCTTCCTGCGCCAGGACTACAGTCAGTTTACCATCGTTCACGAAATTGATCGGCGGCGACTTTTGAACGACAGCCCCGTTTGGAATACGTCCGGTCGTAGTAAAATTCCTGCGAACTTCCGTCCCTGCAGCACGTATGTCAAATCCACCAACTGAAATTGCTCCTTGAGCAGATGCATATATCTGACCATCCTGTCCAATGAGCTGTGTTAATAATAGTGCGCCACCCTGCAAACTCGTCGCATCTCCCATTGAGGATACAATAACGTCAACTGTCGAGCCATTACTTGAAAATGGTGGGATTGTAGCTACAACCATTACTGCTGCTACGTTCCTCAGGCGGAGCTGGTCTTCAGGAACCGTTATTCCAAAACGCTTGAGCATACTCATAACAGACTGTTGCGTAAAGATAGTCATTCTCGTATCCCCAGTACCGTTTAAACCAACAACAAGACCGTAGCCGACAACTTGATAATCATTGACTCCTCTAATATACGCTATGTCTTTAATTCTGCTTGCCTGAACTGAAGCCGCTAAAATAAGAATCAATAAAAAAACTTTTTTCATCTCACACCTCAAAATAACCAGTGGAAAATTCTGGTTAGCCAACCAGGAGATTGAGCGCGATCTATTGAGCCTGAGCCTTCAAAGACTATCTTAGCATCTGATATGTAAGTCGAATAGATGGTATTATCAGGCTGAATATCAGAAGGGCGAATTATGCCACTTAACTTTATCGTCTGGTCCTGACCATTTATGGAGATCTGTCTACTCCCCTCGATTTGCAAATTACCGTACTCATCAACTTTGACAACCCGTGCGCTCAAGACAGCTCTCACACTCCCTTTTTCACTCGTTGACCCACTTCCTTTGAAATCGTTCCCTGTGCCGAGCTGCGCACCAACAGAAGGCAAACTTTTCGCCCCGTATGAGCCTGAGCCGCTCCCGCTGATGCTGCTTTGCCTACTTGTACTGGTAGAAGCATCCTTAGACGCAGAATTATCCTCAATTACTATGACAGTTACAGCATCTCCAACTTTAGATGCTTTGTAATCGGAAAATATTGACGCTGACGGATTCCTCATGACCTGACAATCAGCACCAACAGGTATAGACAGCAAAACAGCAACTAATGCATAGGCATAAATTATTCTTCCCATTTTATCATCTCCTTTTCATATGGCCATCAGTTCACCAGAAGAACCTCACCTTTTGCTATAACCTTGCCAATAAGGGGTTCCTTGTATTCATTCATCACCTTTATGACCTCGTTTAACCGCCCATCTTGAAGAGCTGTACCGCGGTCCTTGACAATGACATTTTTTGTACGAAAGATAACGGTTACATCATCCCCTCTCTTCACCAATGGAATCAAATCAAACATCTCTGATGTCAATACCTTACCTGCTTGAATCCACCTGTTTGTCCATTTTCCGTCAAGTTGACCAATATTTGTAACTGGATTTGCAATCTCAGTCGTTTCTGATCGTATTGCACTTACCAGACTTGAGTCAATTACTGCATGAGGCTGAATCATCTTCGTTGAGACTAAAACTTTTTCAAACGTCCTTACATTTGCAGTAACTGGAATGACTGAAGAATGAGTGCTGACGTCACCTCTAGACTCCGCTTTTACCATAAATGTCACCAGACCCTTCAAAAGAAACGAATTTGCAACCGAAACCGACAGAGAAGGGTTCGAGAAACCAACATCATACTTACTCCTCACATCCTTGAATTCGATAAGGTATTCTGTGGAGGGAGAAATTACTGTTCTTACGTACCTCTTAATTGCTGACTCAATCTCGGTGCCGGAAACTAACTGCGCATAAGATTCACATGAAAGAGAAATAATGGCTAGTGCTGCAAACAGCGCTGGTAAACTTAGCTTTATGCTACAAATGACCTTTTTCATAGTACCCTTCACTCATCTCTTTATGTTGTTAGCTAGTTGCATCATATTGTCTGCAGTCTGAATAGCTTTCGAGTTAAGTTCGTACGCGCGTTCAGCTTCGATCATTTTTACCATCTCTTTCACTATTTCTACGTTGGACGACTCAAGATAACCTTGCATTATGACACCAAATCCTGTTGATCCAGCTGTACCGATAATCGGAGTCCCAGAAGCAACTGTCTCCTGATACAAATTGCTTCCAGCTGCATGCAATCCAGCTGGATTGATAAATTTCACTACTACAAACTGACCCAGTACTACTGGAGAACTTTGACCAGATACAGTTGCTTCAACCGTGCCATCACTTTTAACCTGAATCTGTGTGGTATCTTGAGGAATTGTGAACCCCGGTTCAACTATGTAACCATTTGAAGTTACGAGATTCCCATCACCTGATATTTTGAACGAACCATCTCTTGTATATGCCTCAGTCCCATCAGGCAGCCGAACCTGAAAGAAACCATCGCCTTGAATCGCAAAGTCTAATTGATTTTGAGTGGGCTGCAAATCTCCCTGCCCAAAATTTCTTGTCGTTGACGACGGAACGACCCCATCGCCAACTTGAAGTTCAGCTGGTCTTGTCCCGCCTTGTTGATCTGGAATACCTGTTCCCCTCAGGGTCTCATACATCAAATCCTGAAATTCTGCTCTGGTCTGCTTGAAAGCTGTCGTGTTTACATTGGACAGATTATTGGCAATTACATCAACATTCAACTGTTGTGCATACATTCCACTCGCTGCTGTTTTTAACGCGCGTTCCATCTTTCCCTCCAAATTGAAATCTTTATTGAAAAAATTTTTAAAATCAACTTAAAGTAACCTGACAACAAAGCTCTGAAAAATGAGCGCCCCTCTCCGACTGCAGAAACATTCCCTGATGCCAACCGGCACAACATCTTTTCTCCATCAGGATAAATTGAAACCGTGATCATACCTTTCCAACTTGATTTGCCTGTGCCAGAGAATCGTCTTGACTTTGAATCGCTTTCTGTCCCACTTCGAAATTTCTCTGTAGTTCAATCAGGGCAATCATTTCGTCTATTGGGTTAACGTTAGACCCTTCGAGAAATCCTTGCCTGAGATTTGCAGACTGGGGATCAACTTCGTGCAGGACTGCAAGGTCTGACACTGAATAAAGGGAGTTCCCAACCTTGCTGATTTGCTGATAGTCCTGAGGTATAACAATCTTAATTTGACCATAAATGCGCTGTCCAGCCTTAACCGTACCGTCACGATCGATTACAAGACTATCAGATTTCAACTGTTGCATATTGTCAATTCTAATTGGTCCCCCTCTCCCCATTACCACAGCGCCTGTTTGTGTCGTCAAAATCCCGTCGGAAGAAAGGGTAAATGAACCATCCCGGGTCAAGCGGACTCCATCAGTAGTTTCCACTACAAAAAAACCATCGCCATTGATTGCTACATCCAGTGGATTTCTAGTTTCCTCCAGTGGACCCTGCGAATAATCTGTGTATGTCTTCTGCAAAACATCTTTTACTGTTGGGTCAATTGCCCCGTCACGAAACAGAGTTTTAGCATTAATTAGCTCACCAACAAAAGCATCGTCCCTTTTAAAGCCTGTTGTGTTCACATTTGCAAGGTTGTTTGCAACGACTTCGAGCTTTTTTTGAATAGGAATTAATCCCAAAGCGCTTGTGTATATACCTTTTATCATGAGGAACTCCTCTCTAAATGACCAGATTTTTCTTTACTTAAAGCAGCTATCTTGCTTCTTTTTAATGCCAGTATCAACTGAAGTTCTCCTTTGCCCATATTCAGCTGCCGGGCAATAACATCGAGATCACTCCCCTCTGTAACTAACGCAAAAGCCTCCTTAAATCTACTATCTTTCAATCGAGATGCCTGAGAAGCATAAGATATGGCAAAGTTCAACCTGTCGGTTTCAGTACGGTTTGCCCGCGCAAATTCCCTGAGGGAAGCGACCGAATGCGACTCCCCTCCTTTTTCTGAAACTGAAACACCGTGCTGTGAGCACAAAGTGTTTTCCTTAGAAATGGTATTAAGTATCCTCTCGATATCTGAAGAAGAAATGATCGAGTGAGGTCTCAAGGTTTTTTTCGCCCCTGTTGATTTTTTCGATGCCTTCCCTCTGCCAGAAATCTTCATTACGCCCCGGATAAGAATTGCAAGGGCTATTAGAAGTAGCACGAATTCAACTATCAGCACTATATCAGTCACACTCCCAAATAAGGAAGTCATCCAATTTGATTGGTTGACGGGATCGCTGCTGTGAAGCGCAGCCCGATTAATCTCATGTGAAACCAGCGCTCGGATATCGACTTCGTTTGTGTCAATTAAAGCAAATACAAACATTACTTGCCCTCCATGTCCCCTTTTTGCTTGTTAACTGGGAGGTATATAGTAAAAGTCGTCCCATGGCCTTCCACACTATTTACTTTGATTTCACCCCCGAGTTTTCTTACAATTCCCCGGGTGATTGACAAACCCAATCCTGTCCCTTTGCCTGGCTCTTTAGTGGTAAAGAAAGCCTCAAATATCCTGTCAATATCCTCTTTCCTAATTCCGACCCCATTATCTGTAAAATTAATCACAATGTTCTTGCCATCGAATTCTGTCGTAATCGTCATCGTGCCACCGTTTGGCATTGCATCCTTAGCATTGATCAAAAGATTTAAAAAGGCCTGCTGAAGATAATTCTTGTTTGCACGTATAGGAGGAAGATTGTCCTCAAAACGCAGGTCAAAATCGATCCCTCTGTTGGTAAACTGATGATCGACCAACGTAACCATTTCATTGATAGCCCAGTTGACGTGGACAAGTTCGTGCTCAAGCTCTTGTGGAACACTTCTTGAAAAATTCACTAGCTGACGGGTAATTTGTGCAATTCGCTGCACCTGATTTCGAATGATCTCTATTCGCTGCATGACATCTTTTCCTTGCCCCATTAAGGATATGTGGCCAAGAAGAATTTGCAGCGGGTTATTTATCTCATGCGCAATTCCTCCAGCAAGTTCTCCAACAGAGGCAAGTTTTGCTGCCTGAAGCATTTGAGCCTGTGATTTTTTTAGCTCATCGGCAGTTCTGCGGAGCTGTTCTATATTTTTAATGTTCTCGATAGCAACCGCAGCCTGGTTGGATAAAATCGACAAAAGCATCAGATCTTTGTCAGAAACAGCTTCCCGAATCTTTTCTGTCCGTATTATGTAAACACCAATTGCTTCATTCCGAAGAATGATTGGGACAACTACAAAATTCTTCTCACCAACTTCCCCGACCGAAGTGTTCAGGTCAGGCACTATGGTGGTCTTTTTTTGTTCAACAACCCAGTCAAGTATCCCCTCTTCAAGGAGATGCTGGGCGCTATTCATCATATATGATGAGCATGCAGGAAGAAATGGCTTAACCTCTGGCTTCCCTTCTACAACCTGAAATATCATGCTTTCTTCAACTGGTATAACCTGCCGCGTTAAATCAAGAAGGGACGCAAAGACTGAAACTGAATCAGTTGCTGTGCTTATCGTATTCGAAAGCCGTTGCATTGCAACTAATTCATCAAGCGATTTCCGTATCCTCGTCTCACTTTGTTCATGAAGATCTATCTTATCTTTTAGAAACTGGACTGTTGATTCGAGGGCACGAATGTAGCTTTCACGTGTTTCCATGAATCTTTCAATCAACGCGCCTGGATCAATCACCCGTTTTTGCTCGTCTTCCTTTTGCTTTATCTGAATTTCTGTATCGCGTTCTTTCATTAGTCCCTCCAGTTAAACAATGTTGACAAATGTTCGTTCCAAATCCTCACGCAATCTGGAGCCAAACGAGTCAAGGAAAGATTGTGTGATTTCCGACTCTGAAATGTTTAAGACTTTCAGTGCCTCAGGTTCATAGTGCTCAACTTTCTCGTACGAAAGCGACCCAATGTCAAGCTTGTGGCAAAGGTAATCAACAAAATGAATCAAGCACGTAAGCTGTGGATTTCTCTCGGCCAACAAAGGTCTGTGGTGAAACTTTATTGCTTCCACAAGCTGGTCAGGCATATTCCACCTTTCAGCAAGCCATCCTCCAATGTCACCATGAGTAGCAAAGAGGACTGCTTGCTCCATATCTTGGAAGGAAGATTTCCCTTCAGTAACAGCCCGTATGATCTTGGCATAATCTTCATGGAAGTATTGATGAGTTACCAGGATTCCAATGTCATGAAGCAATCCTGCAACAAACGACTCACTGCTTATCCTGTAGCCAAGCTGCCGAGCCAGTGTTCTGGCAGCTACCGCAGTCGCCAGGGAATGCTGCCAGAATTCCTTTGAATTAAAATACCTGTCCGGTTTTTTCTTAAATGCGCTTATTAACGATACACTGATCAAAATTTCTTTTAGAGAATCAAAACCTAAGACCATGATAGCAAAATCAAGAGTCGAAATCTTCTTTTGAAACCCATAGAAAGGTGAATTGGCAATTTTGAGAACTTTCGCTGTAAGCACCTGATCAGCAGAAATTACTTTGGTTAACATTGAAACACTTGTTTTGGGATTGTCAATCAATGAAGCTACTTCCAGAGCTATCGAGGGAAGAGCAGGTAATTGAATTATGTTCTGTACTTTTTCCTTTAAAACATCGTTTTCCATTTCTCTAACCTGTTGGTTATAATTGCCTTTTCTGCCATTTGCTGCAAGACAGCAATGGCATTGCGATAGTATTCCGCTACACGCGCTTCATCATAACCAAGAACCACCGCAACCTGCGGCAAATCTAATCCTTCGTAAAGTTTGAGCGTTAGAACGAGCCTTTCAGATGTCGGAAGCAGTTTTATTGCATCCACAAAAAAACGCTTCAAGGCCTCCTCGTCAGAACGGTCATGCTCATATACGGTCCCACTTTTCTCGTGCTGCAGACCGAGATGTTCAATAGCACTCCCCTCCTCCACAGGCACACGTATTTTTATTGTCTCAGTTAAGCCATCGCGAGCATATTTATCGTAAAGGTATTGTAGAGAATTCCCTAAAATTTGCAGTCCAATTTTTTCGGCAGCAAAGAAATCAATCGCCAATGGCCAATTGGAACAGGAATATCCATGAGTACAAGCTATCTGGTTAGCCACATGGACAACCGAGGTCAATTCAGGGTTAATTTTCGCCTGAACTGGATGATGGTGAAATTTAATTGCTTCCACCAGCTGAGGCGGAAAATTCCACCTTTCGGCAATCCATGCGCCCACATCGGCGTGGTTTGTACCAAAAACTGCCTCTTCAGCAGAGAGTGGCTGTTCTTTGCGTTCCTCCATTATCCTGTAGACTTCCTGAAACTCTGCTCGAAAATAGCGATAAAGAACAAGTGTACCGATATCATGCAGTAAGCCAGCAGCATATCCTTCACCAGGGATTCTAAAACCCGCTTCTCGGCCTATGGATTTAGCAATTAAGGCTGTGTCCAAAGCATGCTTCCAAAATTTTCGAGGGTCAAAACCCAATATTGGTTCTCCTTTAAAAAAGTCTATAAGTGTTAGAGAAAGCACAGTTTCCCTGAGAGTCTCAAACCCAAGCGCAACAATTGCCCATTCCACAGTTGTGATTTTCCTTGTAAACCCGTAAAAAGGAGAATTAGCAACACGCAAAACTCTGGCGCTCAGTGCTTGATCTTTGGATACAATTCTAGCAAGCTCCGCAGCACTGCTGCCTGAGTCACTTGCAAGTCTCATCACTTCCAACGCAATCGTCGGAAATGTAGGTAACTCTCTTATTGTTGAGAGCTTCTCTGTAAGTTGACCAACCTCAATCACAATTCAACTGCCTTTCTCAGGAATTTCCTTAACCTGTTTATTACTTCAGTGTGAATTTGAGATACACGTGACTCACTTATGCCAAGGATTTTCCCGATCTCTTTGAATGTCAATTCCTCGTAATAATAAAGTGTCACCACAATGCGATCGCGTTCAGGAAGTTCTTTTAGGAGCTGTAAGACACGCTCTTTAAGCTCGTTATCCTCATATTTATCAAAAACAAGATTGTCATCTGTTATCATGTCTTCGAGAGTGATATCATTCCCTATTGTTTTACTCAACGAAACAGCGTCCGCATTAGCAAGATACCCTTTTATCCTATCGAACTCACTAATTGGCATATTTATTACCTCGGCCAGTTGATCATAAGACATGGATTCAGAATTAATCTTATCTAACGATCTGGAAGCTCTTTTGTACTTGTCCCTGACCGACCTGGGAAGCCAATCTACTTTTCTAATCTCATCAAGCATAACACCCCTTATTCTCTGCGCTGCAAATGTTTCGAATTTCACGCCGCGATGGGGATCGAAGCGTTCGATTGCTTCGTTTAGTCCAATTATCCCAATACTCATCAAATCATCAATCGTGAAAACAGATCTTGGTGGCAGATTGATAGATCTAGCTGCGAACTTAACGAGGTTTAGGTATGCGAGAACCAACTGTTTTTTTAAAGCAGTGCTCTTGCGTTTCGAATATTTATTCCAAAGCTCATTTGTGGTCATAGTTGCGCCTCAATTTTCTTATGATGTTCATTCGTTATCCTCTCCGCCTGTTCGCGATTCCTTTGAAGCGTTATCACAAAACTGATTGTAAAAGCTAATATCAAAAGGCTTAACGCAACCCCAAACGATACCAAAAATGATTTCACAATCGCATTCATAACATCAACTCCCTCTGAATCGAAAAAGACAATTCCGAGGAAGAAAATTAGGAGCGGTATCTTTAACAAATTCCTGCTGGTCATCTTCCCCTCTCGAGAATTTTTGAGGTGATTTCTTCAATAGCTTTTGCTGCTTTTGAATCTGGAAATTCTATCACTAAAGGGGTTTGCACATTTACTGCTCGCACCACTGCCTCATCTGACAGTACACATCCAGCATAATCTATCTTGGTGTTTAAAAATCGCATGGTGACGATATCAAACTTTTCTTTAACTTCTCTGGCTGTTTCAGCATTGACAACATTGTTTATCAATAACTTTAAGCTGGACCCTGAATTTATTCGCTTAAGGGCCTTTACCAGCACGTACGCATCCATAACGGCTGTAGGCTCCGGCGTTGAAACGATATAAACGTCGTCACATAGGATGCCAAATGAGATCGACTCTTGCACAATTCCAGCGGCGGTGTCCACAATTACATAGTTAAATCTTGGTTCAAAGTTCGATATTTCGTTAAACAGCGATGCTATTTCGCCTGATCCAAGCCTCCTGTACGTTCCATCAGCTGAACCAGCTATTAAATAGAGATTTTCACGAAGCTCTGTCATTGCCTCCGAAAGATTCGTGTTTCGATCGACAATATCGACCAGCCTATTTACAGGTGAAGAACCTGTAAGTATGTCGAGATTCGAAAGGTTAATATTTCCGTCAATTAGCAGAACCCTTGCCCCTTTAGATGCCATCACATAGCCCATGTTCAGTGCAAGATTGCTCTTGCCAACGCCACCCTTGCCGCTCATAATAGCGATACGATGCGGCGGCATCCCACTTAAAGTAACCCTTGCCTGAGTTTCAACTATCTCTCTCAATTTCATAGCCTGATCAAGCATGGAATTCCATCCCAACTCTTTCATTTTCTTTTTCCGATACCTGCCAGCTCAGCGGTACCGAATTTAAAACCAATTCTGCCAATTTGTCCGCAGCTGCGGGTTCTATGTCGTCCGGCACATTTTGCCCGTTGGTCACAAACGAAAGGGGAAGTCGAGATTCTCTTGCAATACTCAAGAGACTGCCAAGTGACGCTCCTTCATCCAACTTTGTCACTAAAAGACGATTTGGTTTCAAGATCTTGAATTGCTTGTAAACATCCCTCATTGTCTTGACTGAAAAATTCGCACTCAAAACAAGATGAACTTCATTTGGATCGGCAGCGTCTATAAACCTTGAAAGTTCAAGAAGCTTGTCAGCGCTTTTCTGACTTCTCCCCACCGTATCTATGAAGATAGTATCATGCTTCGAAAACTTCTTTATTGCTGCAATCATTTCATCCGGTGTGTAAACTACTTCTAGTTGAATTGCAGCAATCTCTGCAAATGCCCTTAGCTGGTCAATTGCACCTACCCGATACGTGTCAGCAGTAATTAGTGCCACACTTTCATTCTTAATCAGCTTATGAATGGAGGCAAGCTTTGCAATTGTCGTTGTTTTTCCCACGCCAGTCGGTCCAACGAGCGCAATTGCATACCCCTTTTTGCCTGGACGTCTCTGCGGCGCCTCAGTTAATATTTCCGCGATCAACCTTTTGACAAATTTGTCTACAACTCTGGGATTTTCTAGTTCTTCCCCTGCCAACTTATGATTTGCTGTCTTAACAATGCTCAACGCCAAGTCTCTGTCTACATCTGCCTCAATTAGTTCTTCGTAAATCAATTTGAGATTATCTGAAAGAATCGGTAACTGAGAATTCTTTATGTGCTGGACAACTTCTCCAAGAGCACTTTTGAATTCAAGCAACTCTTGTTGCAATCGAACACCCTCTGGGATAACGACACCATTTGTATTTGAAATTTGATTGGAAAATGACTCCGATTTCCTTTTCTGTTCAAACTTAGAGGCAATTTGACGTAGATTTTCAAGGATTTCTGGATTTGAAGCTGACGTTGAAGCAGCGTTAGAATACTTTCCCTCCTGCATGGATTGAATCTTCGCAGGTTTGTCATCAATTGCAGCAACAATTTCGTAATATTCGGAGGCCCCAAACCCGAGAACCCCGCCCTTATCAACCTTACGTGAATTTAAAATGATTGCATCTTCACCTAACTCCTCGAGCATTTTTTCTTTTGCTTCTTTGAGCGTATCAGCCGTAAATTTTTTTATTCTCATTGTACCATGATCCTTCCAATAATGTCTATTTCATTTCTTGCAGGGAGTTCAGTATAGGAAATAACCACAACTTGCGGGAATTTCGTATGGATCAACCTGTAAAAATACAGTCTGACTGTAGCTGAGCAAATGATTATTGGATCATAACCGAACGACTGAGCTTGTGAGATATTTTGGTCCACAGATGCGTTGATTGCACTTGTCATTTCAGGGGACAGACCAAGTGTACTGGTAACTTCCTTTTGTGATTGAAGTGAACTTGTTAATATCTGTTCAACACTTGAATCGAGGGCTATTGCATGTATAACGCCTGTATTGTCGGCATACAGTGATGCAATGGTTTCAGACAATGAATGCCGGACATATTCTGTAAGCACATCGACATTCTTGGTAACTTTGTAATAATCAAGTAGGGATTCAAGAATGGTGACAAGATCTCTAATTGGGATTCTTTCCTTCAATAAGTTCTGCAACACCTTCTGAACTGTAGCCAGGGGAAGAGCGTCCGAGTTAACCTCGTCCACAAGGGCTGGGTAATCCTTCTTTAAGTTATCAATTAGAACTTTTACTTCTTGACGACTCACTATCTTGTCAGCGTTTCGCTTGAGTAACTCTGAAAGATGCGTCGTCAAAACAGCAGGAGCCTCGATGACTGTGTATCCTAAGACTTCGGCATTGTCACGTTGAGATTTTTCAATCCATAGGGCAGGAAGACCAAAGGTTGGATCCTTTGTAGAGATTCCGGGCAATTCGCCTTCTTTCATGTTGGGGCTCATTGCTAAATATCTGTCGGTATATAACTCTCCTCCGCCTTCGATTACTCCCCTAATCTTAATTACATATTGACCAGGTTGAAGTTGTAAATTGTCACGAACCCTAATTGGCGGCACGATCATTCCAAGCTCAAGAGCAATTTGTTTTCTCAAGTTCGTAATACGCTGAAAAAGATCACCCCCTGCTTCTTCATCAACAAGACTGATGAGGCCATAACCAATTTCAACCTCTATTGGATCTACCTGAAGGTAAGATTCGATTTTTTCTTCCTTCCTCTCAGGAATTTGCTCTGCAGGCGATTCGGGCAGCTTTGCCTGAGCAATTTGAGAACGCACATATCCCGCGGCGACCATTATTGTACCAAGAACGAGAAAAGGAACAGTTGGAAGGCCTGGTATAATTGCAAACATGCCCAAAGTTCCACCTGCTACATAAAGTGCTTTAGGGCGTGAAAAGAGCTGACTTTTTAACTCAACATCGAGCTGATCTCCAGATGCACTCCGGGTGACTACCATGCCTGCTGCTGTTGAAATGACAAGAGCAGGAATTTGCGTGACCAGGCCATCACCAATAGTTAAAAGTGTGTACTGAGAAAGAGATTCTTGAAAGGAAAGACCACGTTGCACCATTCCAATGATGAAACCACCAATTATGTTAACAAGTATAATAATAACACCTGCTATCGCGTCACCGCGTACAAACTTGCTGGCACCGTCCATTGCACCAAAAAAATCAGCCTCTCGCTGAATTCTAGCACGTCGTGCCCGTGCCTCTTGTTCATTGATGAGCCCGGAATTCAAATCAGCATCTATACTCATTTGTTTGCCCGGCATTGCATCCAGAGTAAAACGCGCAGCAACTTCTGCTATCCTCCCTGAACCTTTAATGATTACAACGAACTGAATTGTCGCCAGTATAATAAAGATGATCACGCCAACCACATAATTCCCCTGGACTACAAAGGAACCAAAAGCATGTATGACCTCGCCTGCATATCCTCGACTTAAAATAAGTCTAGCCGAGGCAACATTTAACGAAAGTCTGAACAGTGTCAACATCAGCAAAAGTCCAGGAAAAGCAGATAGCTCCAGAGGACTTGTGATGTACATTGCAACCATCAAGAGCACAATTGAAAACGTGATATTTGCAGATATTAATACATCTAACATGAATGGTGGCAACGGAACAATCATCAAGGAGAGAATGAGAATAACTAGACCTGCAAGTGCAAGATCACTGTTTGCGCCTAAAAACTTATAGGTTTTGCTTGTTGATATCTTGTCTACTACTGCCGACATTAGTTCACGCTCACCTTATTTTTCATCTTTTTCATTTGGTATACATAAGCCAGAATTTGCGCGACTGCTTTGAATAACTCTGGCGGTACTGTCTCATCAATATCCACAGTTTTGTACAACACCTGCGCTAATGGTTTGTCCTCCATAATGGGAATATTGTGTTCAATCGCTATCTCTTTTATTTTCTTGGCGAGCAAATCCTTTCCTTTGGCGACTACTTTTGGCGCCGCCATTCTTTGAGGGTCGTATTTCAGCGCAACAGCATAATGGGTTGGGTTTGTCACTACCACGTCTGCTGTTGGCACTGCCTGCATCATTCTCATACGTGTCCGCTTGTACATTTCTTTACGAATTCTCGCTTTAACAGTTGGGTCACCTTCATTTTGTTTTGCCTCCTCCTTCACCTCCTGCTTGGTCATACGAATATCTCGCTCAAACTTTCTCCTCTGAAAGAAGTAATCAATCCCTGCAAGCACTGCAAACGCACCGGAAATCCTTATGGCCATTGTAAAGGCACCGTTTCCCATGTACGAAAGTATTCCAGCAGGTGAGCTATCCATCAATTGAATTGAATCCCTCGCAAGATTCTTCAACGAGAGGTACCCTATAACCCCAACAAGCGACATCTTTAAAATGCTCTTTGCCAGTTGCATCAACGACTCCTGAGAAAATCCAATCCGCTTTATTCCGCTCAGCGGGTTTAGTTTGCTATTCCTTGGCAAAAGGGGATGCAATGTAAACAGCAATCCTGACTGAAGAAGGTTTGAAAGGACTCCTACAATCATTATAACAAAAATGACCGGTGCAACAACTTCGGCAAACATCATCATTACAGTAATCGCAATCTTAGAGATGGATGTCTCACTGATCTCGTAACCAATTGACAAACTCAGAAAAGATTTCATAAACTTTCCAAGTTGATTTACAAGACCTCTTGACACCATGTAGATTGCGACAACTCCAAAGAGCAAGACGGAAGCTGAGGTGAGTTCGACACTCTTTGCAAATTGCCCTTTCTTTCGAATCTCCTCCCTGCGCTTAGGAGTTGCAGGCTCAGTTCGCTCTTGAAAACTCTGGTCTGTCATTACATTGCCCTCATTAATTCGACAACATCATTTTCAAATATTTCAAGAAGTTTAGAAAACGCATATACAAAGAAAGGCATCGATGCTGCCAGCATCATCAAACCAACTCCAATTTTAAGCGGCAAGCCAACGAAGAAAACATTTATCTGCGGCACCATCCTTGCAATGATACCCATCAAGACATCTGTAAGAAACAACGAAATTAAAACGGGAGCTCCTATTTTGATTGCAGTGACAAAAACCATTCCTGTAATTCGAACGATAGCTTCGACTGCACCTCCGCTAATCCTCATTCCAGCAATTGGAACAATCCCATAACTTGCCTTCAGTGCCTGGAGGAGAAAGAAATGCCCATTCAAAATTAAAAACACAAAAGCTGCCACTATGTACTGCATTTGTCCTATAACTGGTGCACTTACACCATTTTGCGGATCAATTAAGCTTGAAATAGAAAACCCGATGTCAACTCCTATTAAATCGCCAGCGTAAATCACTCCTGAAAACAGAACACCCATTGAAAAACCTATTGAGGCACCAATTATGAATTCCTGAATCGCATGTACTATAATTGAGCCTAAATCAAGTGAAATTTCACCCGAACGAGCAACAATCAAGGGAAAAAGTGCAAAAGCTATAAATGCCCCTGCCCAAAGTTTTACAACTGACGGTATGGCACGATTGCTAATTAATGGTGCTGTTCCAAATAGAGCAAGAACTCGAATCAAGACCATCAAAAATATCACGAATTTCTCTGCATAAAAGGTCATGGTTATTTCATGTTTGGAATCATGTTGAAAATATTTCTCGTGAAAGTGAGTAGCTTACCAAGCATAAATGGCAGCATGAGAATCATGACAAAAGCAACAGCCACAATTTTTGGCACAAAAGTCAGTGTCATTTCGTTTATCGAAGTTGCAGCCTGGAAAATAGATATCAACAACCCTACTACCAGTGCAACCACAAGCGCCGGCCCGGAAATGATCATCACCGTCATAAATACATCGCGTGCCAATCCAATTACAAATTCTTCAGACATCATTTCACCTCATTTAAAACTTTGTACTAGTGAACCTACTAACAAATACCATCCATCTACTAGAACAAACAGTAGAATTTTCAATGGGAGCGATACCATAACAGGTGGCAACATCATCATCCCCATGGACATCAGTAAACTTGATACAATCATATCTATCATGATAAATGGTATGAAAATGATAAAGCCAATTTCGAAACCTATTCTTAACTCGCTTATCGCAAATGCTGGGATTATGACATAGGTTGGAATGTCCTCAGCAGTCTTAGGCCTGTTGAGATTTGCAAGCTTGACCATAAGCGCCAGGTCTTTTTCTCGTGTCTGACGAAGCATGAAACTTCGCACAGGCTTTACGCCTTCCGAATAAGCAGAATCAAGTGTTATCTTGTTTTTCAAATATGGTTGAAGTGCAGATTCGTTTATTTTGTTCCAGGTAGGCGCCATAACGAAGAAGGTCAAAAACATTGCTAGTCCGATAAAAATTTGTCCCGGGGGCATTGACTGAGTTCCAAGTGCTTGCTTTAAGAAAAAAAACACAACAATTATTCTTGTGAAAGCTGTTGTCATAATGAGAATTGCCGGCGCAAGAGATAATATTGTCATCAAGAAAAGGATCTGAAGCGTCAGGGCTACATCCTGTGGCTTAGAGGCTTTGTCAATGCCGAAAGTAACCTTTGGAATAGGAAGCGCTGTTTGCGCGGCTCCTGTGCTTGAAACCAACGCTATCAAAATAAATGCAGCAAGCACAAACCGAATGAACTTCATCTCAATCCCAGTCCCTTTAAAATCTCGGAAAAACTAGTTGAACCACCCTTTCTTGCATCGACTTCCAATTTGCGAACACTATCCGCATCACCAATTTCTCCCAGGGAAGCAATTGCGTTGTCGCTAACTCCGACAAGAATGATTCGGTTGAGAACTTTGACAAGATATATTGCCTTCTTTGGTTGAAGAACTATCATATTGACTACCTTCACCTCATCATTCCCAAACTTTGGCCTCGAAAGGAAGAACCTCTTTGCCACGATTAAAAGACCAAACATCAATGCAATAATTAACAATAGTGTTATCAAGCTCTTCATTATTAGCCAGTCCATCTTATTTACGCAGCCCTTTCAGCCGTTCAGAGGGATCAATAAGACTTGTCACTCTGATCCCAAAATGTTTGTCAACAACGACCACTTCTCCTTCAGCCATCTTTTTACCATTGACAAGAATATCAACTGGATCACTCACCAACTTATCGAACTCGATTATCGAGCCTCTGCCCAACTCAAGTATATCTTTTATCATCATCGTCGTTCTCCCGAGCTCCACAGAAACTGTCAGGTTTAAATCAAGTAAAATATCGAGCTTCTTCTCGGAATGATTTTGTGATGACAATTCTGTATCCTGATTTCCACTGGATGATACAAGCTCTTCATAAACGGGATTTTCAATTCCCTGCTCATTCGATGCATCTGTAGATTTCTTTTGCACAGTCTCTTCTGCCATTTTCAATCTCCAATTTGTTCTTCTTCTGATGCAAGGCGGACGATTTTGACCGCCTTGTGACCATCTACCGCTCCCACCTTTGCAAAGAACTTAGTCCGTGACGCAACCTTAACTGGGAGAAGAGAATCAGTGCGATCCTTGAGAACAATTACATCACCAACCTGTAAATTCATTAACTCCTGGAGAGTAATTGTCGCGTTCCCAAGAATCACATTGACAAGTAAATGAGTATTAGAAATGTTTTTCGCTACAGCTTGTGGTTTGGTCCGGTTTAGGTTGCCAGCACTCATAGGAGCGACATGCTGTAAATTCATCCGATGAATGACCTCTTCAAGAGCAAACGTCGGAAAACATAAATTCATCAGGTAGCTCACATTGGCAATTTGTACGTCAAATGAAACGACCAGGACAATTTCGCTTGCGGGTGCGATCTGCAAGAACTCACTTTCACTCTCAAATCTCTCCAACTTAAACTTCATATCACTGATGGATTTCCAGGCATTTTGAAGATCTTGAAGTGCCTTCTCCACAATCCCTTTTGTAAGGCTTTTTTCTATCTCTGTAATTGCCCTCATTTTCTTCGCCGGCTCCCCAGTACCTCCACCGAGCAAACGTTCGACCATCGCAAATACCAATGTAGGTGTGATCTCGAGAACCGCCTTACCTTCAGTACCTTCCATGGTAAATACGTAGAGGCAGGTTGGGCTCCCTACCGATAGTGCATACTCCGAATAAAATAACTGATCAACAGAACTAACATTAATAGCCACCTGTGTCTGCAAACGATTAACGAGGTAATATCCAAACAACTCAGCAAATGTCTCGTGAACAGCCTGAAATGTTCTGAGTTGAACTTTTGAAACCCTATTTGGTCTTCGGAAATCAAAGCCCTGAACCTCCTTTTCGGGGGCTTCCCCTGTCTGTTGCTCAGGCTGCGCTTTCCCTATACCTGCTAAGAGGCTATCAATTTCCGACTGCGATAGAACTTCAGGCATTTCTACCTCACTGAATTATGAACTTGCTGAAATAAACATTGGTGATTCTGCCGGTTAAGAGATCCTTGTTAATGCTTCCTGCAATTTCGGTTTTTAGCGAATCCCTCGACGAAGGATTATCAAGATCTATCAACGTCTTGCTTGTCAAGATCTGGATAATGGCATCTCTGACCTGCACATCGCGCTTTTCAAGTTCCTTTACCGTTTCCTCCGATGTTACCTCTAAACCTATTGTGGTCAATAAAAATCTCAATCCATTTGTACCAGCAGGATTCACAATTAGGTCCTTAACCACATAAACATGATCAAAATTTGGATCGGCTGCACGACTATTGTAACTCTGTGTTGCAACTGCGGACTGTGAAATGCCATTTTTCTCCACTGTTGAACCATCTTTCCTTAAAAAGAGCCCTATTAAAAAATAAGCTGCTATCAGCTGGACAATGATAACCAGCGCAATGATGATTAATTTGCCCCCCTTGCCTGAGTTAGGCTTGGCGGGCGCTGCTTCTTGTATTGTCTCTGCCATTTTCATTCACTGACTTCTTGTTCCACAACAATATTCGCAATACCTGTGCCATCAAGAATGCTTCAAATCTTTTGAATTTTGAGGGTCAATTGCCTGAACTTTCATAATTTTGATTAATATTGTTCAGCTGGCTAATATTGTTTACAAACGGGGAAAAACCGAAACTTGTAAACTGGGGGAGAAGTCAGTCAGCTAATTTCTTTTTGCTCAGCTCGGCTCGACCCAACAGCTATATAACCGGTTTTCCGCCGATATTCGACGACCCGCTCAATAATCTCATCCACACTTTCATTAACCCTGATTTTTCTGCCAGTTGTAAGTGTGATTATAGTATCATGAGCCCTGTCTAACGTCTCAATCAGATCGGCATTGACAACGATTTCCTGGCCATTGATTTGAGTGAGCTTAACCATACTATCCTCCTTTTTGGTTTTTTCAATGTGAAGCCGTTCAGAGGCGGAACCCGCAAACGGCTTCACTCACGGTCATTCACAAATTCCTACCTGATCAGATTTACCAATTCATTTAAGAGGTTATCACTAACTGTAATCACTCGCGAGTTGGCCTGGAATCCCCGTTCAGCAATTATCATGTTTGCAAATTCCGTGGCAAGGTCGACGTTTGATTGCTCCAGTGCGCCGCTTACTATTTTTGTAGGAATTGCAGTGCCAGCTTCACCAATGATTGGGTTGCCTGTGCTGGCTGACGTATTGAACAGATTTCCACCAACTTTCACAAGTCCACCCGGATTGTCGAAAGTCGCAACCATAACTTGCGCGAGAGCACGAGTCGTCCCATTCGAGAAAACGCCATTGACCTTTCCATTCTCGTCGATTGAAAGCCTCGTGAGAGTACCAAGTCCATATCCATCCTGTTGACCGGACACTGTAGTAGATACGCCTGTCATCTGCGTAAGACCAGAAAAATCCCCAGCTTTACCGGCATTGAGAGTCAGGCTCATTAAGTTTGCACTGAGATTAGCAGCGTTGCCCACTTTTCTCGGATTTATTTGTAACGATGCTGAACCGTCATCGTAAGTGAACGATCTTAATGAACCGTCATTGTTAAAAACAGCCTTGCCAGATCCCCCGCCAGTGATTTCAGCTGGATCACTCACAGATGCCTTCCATCTCCATGTGTTTGGCTGAGTTACATCTCTCGTAAATGTCAATGTTACCGTGTACTGATTCCCAAGAGAATCATAAACTGTCGTCGATATGCTTTGCTGGACATCTGTAGCTGCTTGAATTTGAGTCCAGTTGCCAGGGATAGCACTGAAGACAGTGTTGAAAACAGCTGCAGAATTTGATGTATCAGTGATATCGACGTTTGTGATCGCATTAGCAGTTCCTCCGTCACCATTTATGACAAGTGCCCCTGTTTGCGGATCAATTGTTGTAGCAGTGGAGTTGGATATCCCAAACGCAGTGCTAACTCTGTTTGCGAGATCCCCGTAAGTTGAATTATTAGCAACAGTAAGGGTTCCCGAAGTCACTGCTTTGCCTCCTACTTGGCCATTGACTGCTAACGACTGACCAGCAATGATCTGAAGGTCCTGCCCTTTTGCATTACGTAAGTTCGTCAAAAGATCAGCTGCAGTTGCAACGTGGCTGAATTGCTGGGTGGTAGCACTTCCAGAAGGACTAAGCGTGGTGGGAGCGGTTAAACCGAATGCTGATTGCAATACAGGATTTGTACTTACTACTTGCAAAGTTTGTGAGCTTGCGGTGTTATTCGTAAACTTTATCGATCCATCCGAATTGAACGCAGCCAAGCTACTGTTGTTATTCACTGAGCTGAAATCGTTGTTTATTTCTGCAATCAAATCGCTCAAAGTGTGGAAGTCCCCCTTCCCAACTCCTGCATCGTTCGTCACGTAAGTATAGGTCTTAGTCTTTCCTGCATAAGTCACACTGAACGTTGTTGAGTCAGGCACCATACCTGTTATTACGTGGTAAAGACCTCCGGTTCCATCAGCAGCAAGGAGCCCTTCTACATCTGTGTTGCCGCTATCTATAGCATAAACCGAGTTTGAGCTTAGGATGCTACCTAATGGGGTCTTAGAAGAGTCCAGATTCCCGGTCAATTGAATGTAGGTAGATGCCTTTGCAGGAGATTTCTGACCAAACGGAATAACTATATCCTGTACAGCAGATCCAACAGGCAAATTGCCCATTGAGTCGGCCATCTTGCCCTGCACGATTGCCCCTGTCCCAGGATCAATGAGTCTCCCCTGAGCATCAAATTGGAATGCCCCTGCACGAGTGTAATATTGATTTCCGTTCAAATTGACGACGAAGAAACCATCCCCCTGCAATGCAAGATCTGTGTTTTGACCTGTAGTTTGGAGGTTTCCTTGAGAAGTAAGCATGTCTATGGAATGAATAGTCATTCCAAGACCAATTTGAATTGGATTCGTACCTCCGCTCAGAGCCGACGGACCCGTTGCGTCGCGAAGAACCTCATCAAAGGCTTCGCTAAACGTTACCCTGTCGGCTTTGAATCCAATTGTATTAACGTTGGCTATGTTGTTTCCGATCGTATCCATCATTATTTGATGATTAACCAGACCGGAAACTCCAGAGACGAGTGAGCGAATGAAAGGCATATTTTCCCTCCTTGTTTTTTACAGGCGCATCAGTCAGTCAGCGCCTGAGAGGGGCTTCTCCGTTCTTCGCGGGCTCTCACACCGCGAATTGCGGAGGCCAGCCCTTTTTGTTATTGGTTGTTTATTAGGACCGCACTGTCTATGTTGGTGAACACGTTGTCATTCATATTTTCACCATCAATGGCAGTAACGACCGTTTTATTTCTCACATTTACAATAAAAGCAATGTTATTCATAACAACTAACGAATCCTTCGAACCTTTTTGCTCTGCGCGATTTACCGCATCTTGAAGCAAACTAATTTGCTCGTCCGATAGTCTTATATTTCTTGATTCGAGTCTGACCTGAGCATGATGAGAGAATTTTATTCCATCAAGCTCTTTCTTTAGAATTTCCTCAAAAATTCCATTTGCGGGAAAAGTTGACTGTTCATTCTTCTTGAGACTGCCAACTCCTCCAACTGGTATAAATGGAACTTTCACACCGTTAATCTCTTCCATCATTGATTCCCCAGAACCTCTTCAACATCTGAAAAACTTATTTCGTTACCATTGACAATCAGGAAAGCTCCGTTTGAACTAAACTTCACACCTTGAACCGTTCCTGTGAAGTACTGACTTGTCTGAATAGACTTACCAGTAGAATCTACAGCTGAAACCGTAAATGTGTACTTCCCCGGCTGGAGGGTCGTGCCATCATCACCTGTGCCATCCCATTTCACGCTGTCATCCCCTGCAGCTTGACCCCCGGCATTTATGGTCTTTACCAGGTTTCCGTTTGAGTCGTAAATTTTTATTGACACGCTTGATGCTGCACTCGAGAGGTTAAATCCAAGAGTCAAGTCGGTTTTCCCATCAAAATTTAGGTTAGATGTGCTTGCCTTCACCGTCTTTCCAATTAATGTGGCCGCCATTGTATTGTTAATTGATTGAGTCAAAATATAATTGGCATTCATCGAGCTTTGAACATTCTGATTGAGAGCAGCAAGCTCTTGAACTGAACTGAACTGCGCCAATTGAGAGGCGAGCTGAGTACTATCCAGGGGATTCATTGGATCCTGGTTCTGAAGTTGAGTAATTAGCAATTTGAGAAAGTCATCCTCACCGAGAACAGGCGTGTTTTGAAGCTGTGTCCCTGACGAAGCAGAGGAACTTGCGTTTGTTACCTGGTTGAGCTGCATATGAGGCTCCTTATATTTTCATCTCCATAGTGTTATAACCAAAATCTCTTATTGATTCATCGATGTTTACGGGCGTTTTATAGGGGTAATGCTGACGACCCTTCCACCGATTGAAATTATGCTGATTCCGATCTGTAATTGAATTTCCAAGAAGATTTACACTCATGTTTTGCATTGAAATTCCACTTCCTGTTAGCATTTCTCTCATTTGTGGCAATGCCGACTCTATGTAAGCTCTGGCGTCTTGTGTGCGGACATTGAATTCAGCGCTAACCTTCCCGCCCTGACTGGCTACCTTTAACACCACGCTACCCAGGGACTCAGGTTCTAACTTTATGCTGACCTCCGATTTCCCGTCCTGGATCATCAACTTAGCTTCTTTTAAAATACTCTGAGCAATTTCATGGATTTTGTCTCTAAGCGCATTCACATTGACAGCTTCGCCTTTAGCCATGAATAAATCGGCCTTAAGAAACCCAACGTTTGGTCGAGAATTGAATGTCAGCGGATTCGAATTCGCTTCTCCTTGCCACTCATCCTGACGCTTTGAATTTCTGTCGGTTTGGCTTTGAAGAGCGTCATCTTCCTGTTGAACATCCCGCACATTGATATTGCCTGTAGTGTTGATAACCTGTCCCTTAGTGTGCACTGATAATTCTGGATTCTTGTTCAAAAGATTTGACGACAACGCATTCACACCCATATTTCCTTTATTGTCAGTCTGTTGTTGATTCTCCTTCATAAGCGTAGTTAAGACACCCTCTACAATGTCATTGGGCTTTGCATTAAATCCCTTATCAAGTTCTAACGCTTTAACCTGCACAGCGCTACTTTGCATATTATCTATTTGGAAGGGTTCTCTCTCGCGCTTTGTGATATTTTCTGCTAAGACCGTTTTTGATTTCTCCAGCATTTGCAGGTCAACAAGCACATTGCTCGATCTTAGATCCAGGACTAAGAATCTCGTTGGACTATCCCCGTGATGAACAATAGCTACAGGGTTTTCTGGGACATTGTTCTGATCGCCTGAAACAGGCAACGATTGTTGAGCTAAAAGTTGTACTGTCTGAGGATTAGCTTCCACAGCTACGTTTTCAGGAAGGATCGAATTCACTGTTGCTATCTCGTCTGTAAATGTCACAGGTTTCTCTGTATACTGAGGATTGATAGCCACTAAATTGCCGTTATCCTCATGCAGAAAGGTTTGAGCCCTCGGCTCAACTTTAATGGTTCTCAATACCAAATTTTCACTGTCGGTGGTTTCCTCACGCGGCATCGATGACAAACCAACACCTCCATTCGTGAGCAAATAACCTATCATTTTACTCAAACTGGTGTCTGACGGATTTTGAACTAAAGCGTCACCTGGTTTCCCTTTTTTGGGATCTACTTTCATATCTCCAGTTAGCGATTGTTCCAACTGGATTGTAGAATTGCAACTGGTGTCTGACGGATTTTGAACTAAAGCGTCACCTGGTTTCCCTTTTCTGGGATCTACTTTCATATCTCCAGTTAGCAATTGTTCCAACTGGATTGTAGAATTGCAAGTGTTATCTGAAGATTTCTGATCAAGCATTATTGTGAACAACTGCATTAAAAAATCTGCGGCTATGTTTCCGGGCCAGCTCGAAACCTTCAATTGAGTTTCTAAGGGTAAATTCTGACTTACTGACGAAGGAGCGATATTCATTTCATCTGGGTGTTTTGGTCAAATCTGTCATTAGCTTTGCTGCGCGTGCAGGATCTATCGAAGATAGTATCCTGGCTACTTGCTTCTTTTGAACGTTTGATAAAATGAAAATTATATCACGATCACTCATTTGACTGAGAATTTTAGCTGCTGCCGCTGGATCCATGTCGTTGTAAGCCGCAGCCAGATCTTTTCGACGCTGATTGTTAAGATCGCTAGCCTGACTTTGAAGTTGGGCAATCACATTATTAGCATCGGAATTTTTCTTCTGAAGTTGAACCATTTGATCAATCAAGTTCCTCAATGAATCTTTATAAATCGTTAATGAATCATTTTTCACTGCAAGGATGTGCTTCAATGTACTTATCGTTTCGCTCGTATCCTGTGGTGCACTATCGTTTAGCCCGACAATTGGTACCGAAGTCGGCTGGGCAACAGCAGGCGCTTGCTCGTTTTTAGAAGGCGATTTTGTCTCGGAAGTAATGCCAAACATCCATGGATACTTTTGAGACATGAAATACATTCCGCCAGCTATAACTGTAAAACTTACACTGAATCCAAGAGCATACGCAATAAAAGTCTTCATATGTTCCTACTACATTCCTCTTTCATCCACTTAGCCTTTGTGCAATGGCGTCAAGTAAAACTTGCTCCTTTTTGTCCATTTCTCTTTTAAATTCTTCAAACCTTTTTTGCTTCAAATGTTCAATTGCTTCTTTGTCCTTTTTGACATCCAAAACCTCGTCAATTTTTTTGCTTTCAGACCTGGCTAAATTTTCGAGACGAGCATTTTGAAATTGTATTTCATCTGTAATCTTCCGGACATAATTTTCATGTACTATGGCTTCTGCAACAGTGATTTTCCCGTCGAGGTGATGTGAAGAGGTGACCTTTTCTTTTTCATCCTCTAAACTATCCAGCCGCTGACGCTCCTGAAGGATCCTTTTCTTTATTTGCGCCAGTTCCCGCTCAATCTTTTTCTCCTGTATTTCCTTTACCTTGATTACAGTCTGAAGTCTAAATATAAATTTTGCCATTAATTACGCCTGAGCTAGTTTGTAAAGTTCAAAAAGCTTTTTTAAACCCTCCTCAAGAGTGGATGTTTCATTCATACCCTGCCTTAAAAAGGCACGTATGGGATCTATCATTGCAATTGCTCTGTCTATTTTTTGACTACTTCCCCTGACATAAGCACCGATATTTATCAGATCTTCTGCTTCTCGATAAGTTGATAGCAGGTCAAAAATCACAGAGGCCGCACTTCTATGGTCTGGCGTGGTGACATCAGGCATAACTCTCGATACGCTTTCAAGCACATCAACAGCAGGATAATGCCCTGAAGAAGCCAGCTTCCTGGATAGGACAATATGACCATCAAGAATCGAACGGGCAGCATCAGCTATTGGCTCATTCATGTCATCACCCTCCACAAGAACCGTATACAGGCCTGTAATGCTTCCTTTTCGTGAGTTACCGGCTCGTTCAAGAAGGCGTGGCAATAGCGCGAAGACGCTTGGAGTATATCCCTTCGTTGTAGGAGGCTCTCCAATTGCAAGACCAACCTCGCGTTGAGCCATTGCAACACGAGTAACAGAATCCATCATCAAGAGAACATCCAGCCCTTTATCCCTGAAGTATTCAGAAATAGTGGTTGCAATTAATGATGCTTTTACACGTATCAGAGAAGCCTGATCGCTCGTCGCAACGACCAAAACACTCTTTTGCAAACCATCTTTGCCCAGTTCCTTCTCAATAAAATCTCGAACTTCTCTCCCTCTTTCCCCAACAAGCGCAATTACATTCACATCTGCACTTGAGTTACGGGCTATCATCCCTAAAGTCACACTTTTCCCCACTCCACTCCCAGCAAATATACCAATCCTTTGCCCTTTTCCAATAGTTAATAGAGTATCAATTGAACGTATGCCACTTTCAATTGGTTCGGTTATTCTTTTCCTCTCGAGTGGATTCGGGGGCGAACTGTATATTGACCGCACCTCTTCCGCATCAACCGGGCCTGCCCCATCCATTGGCCTCCCGAGACCATCAAGAACCCTTCCCAGCAAACTCATTCCAACCTCAACGGAAAATGTCCGGCCACTCGCCACGATTTCACTTCCTGGCCCAATGTTTGACGCACTACCCAAAACCATCGAAAGGACACGGTTATTACGAAATCCCACAACCTCAGACAAACATACTTCCTCACCATCTCTGGATTTTATACTGCAAACTTCACCAAGCGAAGACGTGGGTCCAATTGACTCTATCACCAGGCCAATCACCTCGGACACGCGTCCATTAACCTTGATAAGATCAAGACGATTGAGTTGGTCAATATATCTTTCAACTCTCTCCAAGGTTACACTCATTTTTTAAAAATGCTCAGTAAGGCTTCTTCAATAAGTTCGAATTGAGTGGACAATCTAGCATCTATATTTCCAAGATCGCTTTCTATTATGCAACCACCACGCTCAACCTTGTTGTCCGATTCAATGACAATTTCACGGACAGAATCCGCATGTGACATTAGTTCAGTTCGGTGTTTCCTCACATATTCTTCATCGGAAGGGTTGACATGAATCTTTATCTTCTCTACGCCTATTACTTTGCGAATGGCCTCTTTGGTGCGCGCCAGGACTGCCCCTTCGTCGATTTCCAGCTCCCTTACAACAATTTTGCGGGCAATTGAAATAGCAAGTTTAACTACTGCAACATCGAATTCATTGTAAAACTTTTCAACCTCCGTAGAGAACTGATTGACCAGGGAGCTTAAACGCCCTGAAGCCTCATCAAGCTGAGCTTGAAACGACTGTTCAAGTTCACTACTCGCTTGATTTTTCCCATCAAAAAATCCAGCTCTATACCCTTCTTCATAGCTGCGGCTAAGTCGTTGCTCCAATGTCTCATGCTGCTCAACTATTATTTCGTTTTCAGAATTTACTTCATCCTTCTGTTGTACAAATACTTCAACTTCTCTGGTAATCTCACCAAAAGCGGCTTTACCGCTGATTATCTTTAAATTCTTGGGAATTGAATTTGATTTTAATACAGTGCTTCTAATCATCGAACCTTTTAGTTTTACTAAAGGAAATATTTAACCATATTAAACAAACACATCTTCTGCACGGCCTCTCCCACCCACTACGATTTCCTGATTTTCCTCCAGCTGTCGGATCACTTCTATTATTCTCGCCTGTGCCGCTTCAACGTCCCTCAATCGTACGGGTCCCATGAATTGCAATTCTTCTTTAATCATCTCAGAAGCTCTTTCGGACATATTCGAGAAAATCTTTTGCTTTAGCTTTTCGTCGGCTATCTTCAGGGCATATGTGAGATCTTTTTTATCAACCTCACGCAAAATTCTCTGCACGCTCCGATCGTCAATGTAAAGAATATCCTCAAACATAAACATCAGTCGCTTGACTTCGGCAGCAGTTTGCGGGTCCCGCTCCTCAATTGCCGACATTAGCGCTTTTGCCTGAACAACACCCACCTTATTCAAAATACCAGCAACAACACGCGCTCCTTCGGTGACGGTACCTCCTTCATTGATTACTTCATCAGCTACACTGTCAACCACATGTTCTATATCTGCTATTAAATTCGGGGACACCCTCCCAAGAGTAGCTATCCTAAAAACAACATCCGCACGGGCATCCTCGGCCAGGTACTCTATAACCTCGGAAGCTTGTTCAGCAGGCAAATGGCTCAAAATTAGGGCAATTGTCTGAGGATGCTCCTTTTGAAGAAAATTAGCCAGTTGTTTAGCATCAGCTTTTTTGAAAATCGAAAAACCCCTGATTGTAGTAAGTTCTTTAACCTTCTCAATAATCTCACCTGCTTTAATTGCTCCCAGCGCTTTTTCAAGAACATTGTGTGCATACTCAATTCCACCCTTTACAATGTATTCCTGTGCAACTGTAAGTTGCTGGAACTCCTCCATCACTTTGGCAATCACACTTGAGTGAACCCCCTGCATATTGGTAATCTCTACTGTCAGCTTTTCAATTTCACTTTGATCAAGATGCTTGAAAATATGTGCTGCACTCTCAACATCGAGGGCTATCATTAACACTGCCGCCTTTTGACGCCCTGTCAATTGATCGTAAGTTATTGCGCGAGCTACCTCTCTCGCCATTAATCTTCTCCCTCCGTCAACCACACTTTCAACAGCTTGGCTGCATCAACTGGATTCGTCTGGATGTATTCGCTGACATCCTCTTTTACTTTTTGTTGACGCAAAACCTCCTCAGTGTACTCAGCTGCTTGAATTTCCTGCGGTGTTGTCTCTGGTTGCACCTCGTGTGTCCTGCCTGTCACAGGTTTCCCATGTCCAATGATGGCTACCTGAGGGGTTAATAGCTCTTTTTTCTTCAGCTTTCCAAAAATTGATAGAAAAACGATAATCGCCCCCAACATCGCAGAAGCGACAATGATCTTGTCGATGTAATTCCTGAACTGAAAGCCCTGCTTATGCTTGAGAAGGAACGATTGATCCGTATTTTCAAAAGGAATGTTGACAACCGAAACCTCGTCTCCTCTCTGGGAGTCAAAACCAACTGCCTTTTTTACAATATCGGTCAGCTGTGCCATCTCATCATTGCTTCGGGGGGTATATTGAACAGTCTTTTCCCCGTTTTTGTCGATCTCCGTATATTTGCCATTAACAAGAACAGCAACTGACAATTTTTTCACATCCCCCTCTGTCCCGATAACCCGCTCCACACTTTTTCCAACATCATAATTTGTAACTGTATTGGTGTTAATTGAAGCAGAACTTGAGGTATCACCAGGGACTGAAGTCCGTTCCTGGTTTGTTTGCTCACTAAGAACAACAGTATTTGGATCGTACTGTTCGGTTGTTTTCTCCACATGAGTGAAGTCAAGGTCGGCACTGACTCTGACTATTGCATTTCCAGGACCAAGCACAGCGTCAAGCATTGTTTGCGCCTTGGTTGATAAATAGGACTCGACCTTGCTCTGCAAATCATACTGAGCTGCTGTCATTGCATCTAATTCATTAGTTTTCTTCGACAACAGGTTACCTTTGGAATCAACTATCGTCACATCATTCGGTTCGAGACCTTCAACACTTGATGCAATTAATCGCTGCACCCCCCTTATCTCGCCTGGCGAGAGCTGAGTGCCGTCCTTTAGCTTGACAAAAACTGAAGCTGTTGTTTTGTTTTGCTCACTCTCGAAGAGAGCTTTCTCGGGGATTACAATATGTACACGAGCACCTTCAACTTCATCCAGCTGAAGAATTGTTTTCTCAAGTTCACCCTCAAGCGCACGTTTATAATTAAGCTTTTCTGTAAAATCGGTCATCCCAAAAGAAGGTTTATCGAATATCTCATATCCAACTACACTCGACTGCGGAAGCCCTTGACCTGCCATTTGAAGTCGCAGCTCATACACACGATCTTTTGGAACAAGTATAGCCCTACCGTTGTCACCAATCTGGTATGAAACCGACTGTTGTTTCAGCTTGTCAACTATTTTTGACGCATCAGCAGGTTCAAGATTTGAAAATAGGATCGAGTAAGTCGGCCTGTTTGCCCAGGTGATGAGCCAGATTAGTGCAGCGACTGAAACCAAAACAGATACGCTAATCCCAACTTTTTGCTTAAAAGTAAGCTTCTTTAAAGCAACCCCCAATTGGCTCGTGTAGTCAGAAAATGAATTTGCCATGGCTTAGCTACATCTGAATCTGCATGAGTTGCCTGTATGCGTCAAGCATCTTGTTCCGAATTTCCAAAAGCAAATCAAAACTCACTTTTGCCTTCTCAACAGCAACCATCACTTCGTGCACATCAGCTGCCTTTCCAGATGCCATATCATCTATGGCAGAGTTAGCCTGATTTTGTAAAGAATTAACACTTTTTACAAAATCGTTAAGCGTATCTTCAAATGATTGAACAGTATCGTCGACACTTTTTGAGACGGTCGAATCATGCGGCGTCGGTGGCCACATTTGCTGAATATCACCAACTTTCATATATCATACCTTCCTGTTTATTATTTGACCTGGCTCCACAGCAACATTTATTCCCCTTGCGGTGTAAGAATTGTATCCATAAATTTGCTTTGCATGATCGGGGAAAAGGCTTGCAAACATTGCACGCTCAGCACTATTGAGACCAAATTCGACTGTATCTGTTTTGGATGATTCTTTAACATCGCTATGTACTTGATGTGATGATTTTTTTTCTTGTAAACTAACAACATCCTTTATAGGTGAGTAGTTAGATAACGAATCAACTTTCATTGGTCACCTCTCAAATATCCAACGAATCTTTAATTATGGATTTCGAAGCATTTATAGCCGTCACATTTGCTTCATAAGCACGGGTGGTTGAAATCATATCTACCATTTCTGTAACAACGTTCACATCAGGTTCAGTCACATACCCATCTGCGTTAGCACGCGGATTGGACGGATCATATACCATCTTGGTTGATGATGAATCCTGCACAACCTTACTCGCTACTTCTCGAACGCTGTAATCTGAACTCAATTTTTCTTCGGATGATTGTTCGAAGTGCCTCGAATCTGATGTCTTAAGCGGCAACATTTTCCCTTCAAGCTGCTCACTAAAGGATATTACCTTCCCGGGAATAGAAAGCACTTCTTGCCTCTCGTAAGGTTTGCCATCGGTTCCTATTGTTTCCATGTTTGCAAGATTACTGGCAATTGCATCCATCTTTTTCCTCTGCAATGCAAGCCCCGAAGCGCTTATATCGATTGCTGAAAATATCTTCCCTATCTTCATTGAGTACCTCCTCCTGTTATGCTTTTGTCAATTAATTGAAACGTCTGCGACATCAGTCTTGCTGCCATTTGAAAACGCAGCTGATTCTTTGCCAACTCTGCCATTTCCTCATCAATGTCTACGTTGTTTGCACCACTGGCTAACGCCTTACTTTTATCTATCTCTATCTGTGGTTCAACTCCCTTGACGTTTTCGCTGAGATTTACGTCGCTCTTTGATTGTTCTATAGCTTGATTCAACTCCTTCTCGAAAGCCACATCAACTCGACGATAGTTGGGTGTCTCAATGTTGGCTATGTTGCTTGCAATAACCTTATTCTTCAAAGCGTAAGCATCCAGAGCTTTTTCGAGCAATGGAATCCTGCTTCGGTCGAAAAGTGAAATTTTCATAACTCACACTCCCAGGTAGTCTTCTTCAGTAGTACTATCGGATTTATGATTCTTCCTCATAAGTAACATGACAAGAGACGCAACGGTGACAAGTCCCATTAACAATACAAATCTTTTCATTCCAACGCTCCTTGCACCTGAATGTTGTTCAACCAATGTGCCGCAGGGGAAACTCTCTTTTTTGTAGAAATTTAAAAGGGGTTCGATGACGACTGCTCAATATTCAACAGGCCTGCATACTATTCGCCAAACTGGTCGCTATTGGAACACTAATGGTCTCTTTAGCTATGCGCTCTTCTTTTTGATATAGCTGGAAATCCCCAGCGCCTCATTGCTCATTTCAAGGCGGACCTATTAACGATCAGAATTTTCTTGGCTGGCGACTATTGAACAATCTGATGGCTAATATTCGTCTTTTGTTTAATGATAAAATATAAAATCCTCAAATTTGTTAAGAATTCTCGCCTTTTCTGTCGGCACGGGACTTGTTCATTAATTCTTCGAAAAGGAAGATACCTAAGGAGATAAGAGATGGTTTCTAAACTTTACAGATTTCTTTTGACTCTAATTGCCACCCTTTTAATGTTTGGTTCACCTGAAGCCCTTGATTCAAATGCAACACCACTTCAACAGTTGTATATCATGAAAGAACTAGTTCCAAACTTGCAGACAGTAGGTTTGATCTGGAAACAGTCCTCAGTAAACTCCAGTGACCTCCTTCCCAAAATCCAACGGGCAGCCGCTGCCACAAGTCTTAAGGTTGTAATTGCCGATGCGGAAGCACTTAGAGAGGTTGCTGAAAAGTTCCGTGATCTCACTGATAACTATCGCATTCAAGCCCTATGGATCCTGACCAATGATGATTTAACAGGGAACTCACTAAGCCAGGATTTCCTAATTAAGAACGCCGTAATGAAGGGAATCCCCATTTTTGCACCAAACACAGATTGGGTTTCTAAAGGAGCATGCGCAACACTACTCAACGAAGGAGGAAGTGTAAAGCTGTTTGTCAACAAGAAGACAGCTGACGTTCTTAAAATCAAAATCCCTGAAAAGTATATGGCAACCACACAGTTTCTTGCAACCAATTGAGGAAATACTATGAATTCAAAAGGATATCTTTCAGCGATGAGTCTTCAAAAGAAGTTTCTCTTTATGCTTGGGGGAATCATTGTCTTCGGCTTGGGACTGTTTTTCTACTACTCCCAATATTCTATGAATATCGCGCAAAAAGAATTCGAACAACGTGCAACATTACTCGCGCAGACAATTGGCGCAAACTCGAAATACCAAATGATGATGGGCGACGCGGGAGGTTTATCTGACAACCTGAGAAATATAATCGCGGATGGCGAAGCTGTAGCAGGTGGATTTTTTGACCAAAATGGCAAACCAATTACACAGCTCGGACTTGATTCTGTTTACTGGAACATTGGCAATCTGAAAACATTAGCTGGTTCTGTTCAATATGCTTCAACAAGAAATGGCACACCTGTACTTGTAGCAGGATCAAGAATTGAAAATAGGGGAACCAATCAGATGTTGGGATATGTAGTGGCTGCAGTACCTGCTCAGGCATTGCACGACCTGAAGACAAATGCGCTCATTCTTCTAGCAATTACAGTCCTCCTATTTGTTGCCTTTGGATATGGTGCACTTACTTTTATTAACCGCACCATTGTCAAACCTGTGAACATCCTGAAAAATGCCGCAGAACGCGTTGCTGCTGGTGACTTCGACGTCAGGGCTGATATTAACCAAACTGACGAAGTTGGCCATCTCTCCACCGCCTTCAATATCATGGTCGAAAATAACAAGAAGGTTCTTGATGAAGTCAATGCTCAACGAAGGGAAGCGGAAGAGGCGAGAAAGCTTTCTGAACAAATGCAACTTGCTTCACAACAACAACAGGAATACTTGCAAAGGGAATTTGCACGAATTTCCGAAGTAATTGAAGCAGTAACTGCAGGCGACCTCACCAGACAACTTGACGTAGAACATGACGATGAAGTCGGCACCTTGATGAGAAAAATCAATCAAATGGTAAGTGACCTTGGAAAACTGATTAGAGAAGTCCACATTGCTGGAAATTCACTTGGGGAGGCTTCAGAACAAATTTCCTCTGCGGCGGAGGAAATGTCTTCAGGATCATCTGAACAAGCCAATCAAACAAATGAGGTGGCGACTGCCATGGAACAAATGTCGCGCACAATTATTGAGTCCTCGAAAAATGCAACTGATGCAGCTGAGATGGCAAGGAAGGCAGCCCAGCTGGCGAATGAAGGAGAAAAAGTATTCCAGGATACTATTGGAGGGATGACAAAGATTGCGCAAATCGTGAACAAATCTGCGGAAACAGTCGATAAACTTGGAAAATCAAGTGCTCAAATTGGAGAAATTATCCAGGTCATTGATGACATAGCTGACCAAACGAATCTTCTTGCCTTAAATGCTGCAATCGAAGCAGCACGGGCAGGCGAACAGGGACGGGGTTTTGCTGTAGTTGCTGACGAGGTTCGAAAACTCGCGGAAAGGACCACCTCAGCTACAAAAGAAATTGCTTCCATGATCAAGAGAATCCAGTCTGAAACAACACAGGTCGTTACCGCGATGACCCAGGGAAATATTGAGGCTGAAAACGGCATGAAACTCGCCGACAGAGCCGCAGATTCACTCTCCGAAATCATAACTTCGGTGAACAGTGTGATGAGCATGATTAATCAAATTGCAGCTGCAAGTCAAGAACAGTCTTCGGCAAGTGAACAAATTTCGCACAATGTCGAGAACATATCTACAGTGGCAAAACAAGTTTCAGGTGCAGCTGCCGACATGGCAAAAACAGCTGAAACATTAAACTCTTTGACTGCACATTTGCGCTCGTTAATCGAACGATTCAATATCGGATCAACTTACCAAACGAGGAGCACTTTCGAGGTGAGAGCAAATGGCAAGATTGTACCTTCTTCCAAAGCCAATGGGAACGGATTCCCAGGGAGATAAGAATGGAAACCAGCACATTAATCTCCAGTTCAATTTTGCAGCTCGTAAGCTTCGTCATAGAAAATGAAGAGTTCGGAGTGAATATTTTAAAAGTTCAAGAAATAATTAGAAGCGTATCGATAACCCGTGTGCCAAAATCGCCAGATTACGTTGCGGGAGTTATAAATCTCCGCGGCAAAATTGTTCCCGTGATAGACCTCAGGAAGAGATTTTCCCTTAAGCCAAAAGAAGCAGACAAAGATACCAGAATTATTGTAGTAGAGCTCGATGACAAAGTTGTTGGATTTCTGGTTGACAAAGTAAAAGAAGTCATCCGTGTGGAAAGCGAAATCATTGAGCCACCGCCAGATCTTACAACTGACATTAGCACCCATTATATCACTGGTGTAGCAAAACTTCCTGACCGATTGCTTATTCTTCTGGATCTTGACCGGGTCCTCACTCCCTTTGAAAAAGAGCAAGTCTCGGAAGTTTACGCCGAGGCTTCATCTAACCATTAAACTGAATTCGACTGAGGTGGGCAATGAAAATTCTGGGCAACATAAAATTATCAGTAAGAATCTTAATTTCTTTTGGAAGTGCTGCTGTTCTGGTTGTAGTGCTTGGCTGGATCTTGACATCTAAAGTCAGGTCCTTCTCGATATCAGCCCAAAACCAATTGCTCGATATAACATCTCGTGTGACTGAACTGAACAATTTGCGAATTCCTGTACTGCAGCTACAAACAATTCTTTTTCAGACTCAATCGGTGGTTACCTCGCGAAATACGGCGAAAAATCCCAAGACAATATCTGCAGCGTTGGTCAGCTCTTCTTCAGAGATCTCAAAGTCAAAAAGTGAAATTGATTCTATACTGAATGCCCTGTTAACAAATTCAACACCAGAAACCGATATAAAGATACGCGAAATCAAGACTATGCTGGACAGTTTCACCGTTAGTCAATCCAGTCTTTCCGATATCCCTGAGTTTATTACGAGAAAATGGGTTGAGAAAAAGTTAGCGGTCTTGAACCAGGGTCTTTACCAATTGAAAAACATTGACAATAAAATTGATGACTTGACTAACGAAGAACAATCTTTAATTGCAGGGACAATTTTAATTAACAATGATGCTGGTAACCGTTTTGAAAAATTTGTGTGGACACTCGTTGCTGGTTTCGTGCTACTCATTGCTGTTGGTGGATTTACCTGGTATATGTCTCTTACAAAACCGCTTGGACTTTTAACAGATACAACAAAGCGAATCCAGGGTGGGGATTGGGGTGCTCAAGTTGAGCTCAACACAAAAGATGAATTTGGAGTTCTTGCAAAACATTTCAACACTATGTCTAATGATATTGGGAAATTGGCAGCTTACATCGATCAAGTGGGAAACCCAGTATATGCTGTCGACAGGAATTTCATAATTCAATTTGCAAACAAAGCTGCAGCTAATCTGGCAAACAAACAGCCCACTGAATTTGTTGAAAAGAAAAAATGTTATGAAATATTCCGACTTCCGCTTTGCCAAACGGAACAATGTCCTGTATCAAGAGCATGGAGTACCCATGAGAGTATAACAGGAGAAAGCACCTGTGAAACAAACGGAACTTCAATTCCTGTTCTTTACCAGGCTGCTTCAGTGGAAAACAGGAAGGGCGAGATAATCCGCGGCGTTGAAGTACTAACTGACATTTCAAATCTGAAGATGCTTTCCCAGAAAATTGAGGGTGAGCGAAGTTATCTATCGAAAAGTGCAGACCTATTGCTTGAAAAGATGGAAAAATTTGCTCAGGGCGATCTAACAGTTTCATTGAATTCTACCAACGACGACGTCATTGGAAAATTATACAGAGGATTTGAACAAGCTGTAACGAATGTTCGCTCCATTATTGAACAATTATATTTCACTGTGCAGTCTATAGCAAGCTCCTCAGCTCAAATTAGCAGTGCGACGGAAGAACTTGCAGCAGGCGCTCAGGAACAATCATCACAAGCTTCCGAAGTTGCATCAGCTGTCGAGGAAATGACACGTACTGTCATTGACAATGCACAAAATGCAACCAAGACAGCCGAATTCAGCCAGATTAATGGAGCAGTTGCGGTTGAAGGAGGCAAAGTTGTGGAAATGACAATAAGTAAGATTAAGGACATAGCTGCCGTAGTAAATAAATCCGCTGAAACAGTAGAGCACCTTGGCATTTCAAGTGAAGAAATAGGTGAAATCATTTCCGTAATTGACGACGTTGCAGACCAAACAAATTTACTTGCACTGAACGCAGCGATAGAGGCAGCACGTGCAGGAGAACAAGGCAGGGGTTTCGCTGTTGTAGCCGATGAGGTTAGAAAACTTGCGGAAAGAACGACACAAGCTACAAAGCAAATTACAACTATGATTAAGAACATCCAGGCTGAAACTTCATCTGCTGTATCGTCAATGAGACGGGGAAGCCAGGAGGTAAATGAGGGGCTCGTACTCGCTGACCGAGCAGGAGAGTCTCTCAGAAAGATCATCGACAATGCTACAAAAGCTGTCGATATGATTAATCAAATAGCAGCAGCAAGTGAAGAACAATCTGCAACAAGTGAAGAAATATCCCGTAGCATAGAAGCAATTTCCTCGGTATCTGCCGAGTCGGCATCTGGAATCCAGCAAATTGCAAAGGCAATTGACGAAATGAACCAACTTACAGAAAATCTCAGAAATTTGACGATGAAATTTAAAGTTAATTTGGAAGATATTAATACCACGACAACTAAACTTTCTCCTCGAACAAATTCATCAACACCTATCAAAATAAAAAGACATTGAGGGCAAATCCGAACAATGATTGAAACTCCGGTTAAGAAGCTCAAGTTGGAAGTTTCAAAGGACAAATACGAAGCTTATGTAACAGTACTTGAAGAAGGTATAGATCCTCAAAATGTTGTTGCGGCTCTGGAAGCAAACGGTATTGTTTATGGGATAGACAACGATGCACCATTTCAAGCTGTTATTCGAATAGGAGAAAAAGTTCTTGTTGCTGCCGGGCAGCCTCATACAGACGGAGTAGACGGTTTCGTAGAACTAACAAAATCTGAACCCAGATTAGCTTGCGAAAGGAAATTTGGCTTCAGGAATATCTACGCAGGAGAAATTATCGGCACCATACACAAACCCACCGAAGGGAGCGTGGGAATTGATGTCTACGGACAAAAAGTTCTGCCCCACCAGGGAAAGTCGGTAAAACTCTTCACTGATGCTCGCATTAAGCGCATGGAAACTGATGACCGCATTATCCTCGAAGCTCTTGCCGATGGTAATCTTAAGACTTCAGAAACTGTTATAGAAATAGAGCCTGAATTCGTAATTCACGGTGACATTGACTATTCAGACGGGGAAATTGAGTTTGCTGGAACTTTACGTGTGAATGGAGACATTAAGGGTAAATCCCGCATTAAAGTAAAGCACGACCTCTTTGTCACTGGATCGGTTGAAGATGCAGAAATTGTAGCGGGCGGTAACGTCACAATAAGAGGCAGTTTTGTTGGACGGGGAGAAGGGATAATTCGCGCCGGGGGCAATGTGCAACTCAATGTCGTTTTAAACCAGATGGCCGAGGCTGCGGACTCGATCGTGATAACCAAGGAATGCGTAAACGGAAGTTTAGTTGCTGCAAACGCGATTAGAGCCGCACGCGCTATAATTATGGGCGGTTCCGCTACAGCAGGCGAATTGATAGAGGTACTTGACCTTGGCGGTGAACTCTATTCCACTACAAGGGTAAAACTCGGTTTGAGAGAACTATTAACAGATAAGATAAAGGCTATAGATAAAGAGATCGAGTTCAGGACAAAAGGATTAGATGAGATTAAAGATCAAATTTACATACTTGTTCGAGACAGGATCGACAGCAACAACTTTACAACCGAAAAAGCTGACCAGCTGAAACTGCTGCAGAAGAAGTTGCAAGAGGAAAACGAAGAAATAAGAGCGCTAAATGACAAGAAGCAACAAATGTCATTTGAACTGACAAAGAAACGCAGTCCAAAGCTCGTCGTAAACGGAACGATTCATCAAAGCGTAATAGCAGAAATAAACGGAGTGAGGTTTGCCCTCAAGTCAAGTTACCGCAACGTTACATTTGAGGAGCTTCACGGTGAAATAATCAGAACAAAGAATTTTGGTGAAGAATAATGACCGATCAAGGCAACTTGAGTAAAATATCGCCATCCGAGAAACGATTTGCCCTTGAGGAACTGTTTGACACGCCATGTGACAACCAGGCTATAATGAAAGCGGCATTGCTGTTTGCGGATTCAGACAGAGGGGTACGTGAATCAGCTGCACGATTGTTAGTGCTCTGTTCTAATGAGTCAGCCGCAAATATTGTAGCACCTTATATTGAAAGTAAGAATATATCTATACGAAATTTGGCAGGCGACACCCTTGTTCGAATGGGGTTCAATGCCGTAAAGCCAGTTCTTAAATATCTGAACTCTCCCAACAAAGATGTTCGGAAGTTCGCAATTGATATCCTGGCACAGCTACCTGCTTCCTCAGAAGCGGACAAAATTGCCCACCACTTAGTTGACGAGGACAAAAACGTTATTTGTGCTGCAATAGATGCACTTGGGAGTCTGCAGGCAAATTCTTACGCTAAAGAACTAATTCAACTTTATTCACGTTATGAATTTGCCAGACCGAACATAGTGCATGCGCTGTCAAAATTCGGAAACAACGTACCTGTAGACTTTTTTTTAAACTCACTGTCTGACAGGGATCCTGTTGTTCAACTCGCATCAGCAGAAGCTCTTTCGTTTCGTGGGGGCTCAAGCATCTTGAATTTATTGATTGAAAAGATGGAGGCGGTCTCGCCATTGGCAAAGCCTGTTCTTGTCCATTCAATTATAAAGGTTATGGAAAATTCATATTCTGATCGAAGTCTACCACCTTCTCTGAAGCCACACTTAATCGAGATGCTAGACGATCCTGATCCACTTTACATTAGAGCTGCTATTAGAGGATTGAAATATTCATTTGATGATAACACGCTGAAAAATGTTATTCGACACTACGGACAAAAGAGTGACTCGATCGACATAGCAATTGTAGATGCTTTGAAGGAGTATACAAAAAGCGCTAATGTCATCATACACGAACTCAAACAAGGTAATGTTAAACCGGTTCAAGCAATCCCCCTAATTTTGAATTTATTAGGAGAAAATAATCTGCAGGTAACAAATGACGTACCGGGATTCTTTAACGACCTCTGTTCGATTATAGAAAACAACTACACCGATATTGAAACGGAAACAAGAGTAGCAGCGGTAGAGTTTTGCTCAAGAATCTTATCAGAAGATTCTGCTAAAGTCATCAGGCTTGCTTTAAAAGACAGTGAATACATAGTGAGATCTTTTGCCCTTGATATAGTACGAGATCTTGATCCCAGGATGTTCCTTGATGAATTAAAGGTGTTACAGGAGGATTACAACGAGGATATAAGAGACGCAGCTACTGAAATAGTTGAGGAAATTGCGAAAGGGAATAGAAATTGATATTGCCAAATCAACTTGATCCAATGCCAGATAGCCCCGGGACAATGACTGACGATTACTTTAGCAAACTGAGGAAATTTATTTACGAGCATACAGGAATCTTCTTTGCCGATAGCAAGAAGTATCTGCTGGAAAGTCGAATTAGCCGTCGGCTTGCAGCACTTCACATCCCAGACGTTGCCGAATACTTATCTTACCTGAGTAATGGTGGCGTGTCAAATGAATTAACTCATTTGGTCAACTCAATTACGATTAATGAAACTTTCTTTTTCCGAAACGAACCACAATTGAAGGCTCTTGAAACTTCTATTATCCCTGCCATAATTAATAAGAGAGCAGACGGAACTCAAATTAAACTCAAAATCTGGAGCGCTGCATGTTCCACAGGCGAAGAACCTTATACAATTGCAATGATAATTCATGACAAACTCATGCAGCGTCACCCATCAGTAAATTTCGAGATAGTTGGAACAGATATAAATACAGCTGTAATCGAAGCAGCTCGAAGGGGGATTTACAGGGATTACTCGGTCAAAAACGTCCCAATATATTATCAACAAAAGTATTTTTCTAAAGACGGCGAAAGGTACATCCTATCCGATGATATCCTGGAAATGGTACAGTTCAAAAGCCTTAACTTATTTGACAGGCAGGCTATGAAAGGAATGACTGGTTTTGATATAATAATTGCAGCCAACGTACTCATATATTTCGATATAAACTCAAAGCAAACTGTAGTGACATCTTTTTATGATAGCTTGAACAGTGGTGGTTTTTTACTTCTCGGATTTTCAGAAACGCTCTACGGCATTAGTCAGGCGTTTAAGCCTGTTCATTTTGACAAGACAATTGCTTATGGAAAGGAGTAGGGGGATGGCAAAAGCAGTAATGGTTGTGGATGACTCCGAATCCATTAGGAAATTTCTCATCTTTGCACTGAGGGCATGCGGACACATTGTAATTGCAGCAAGAGATGGAATGGAAGCTCTTGAAAAATTGGCCAAACACAAGGTCGATCTTGTCATTACTGACCTGAACATGCCCAATATGGATGGATATGAACTAATCCAGGCTTTAAGAGAAGACAACGAATATTCAGACATCCCTGTTATAATTTTATCGTCGCTTTCAAATGAGGAGGACATTGAACATGGATTAAAGATTGGTGCAAATTCTTACATCATCAAACCTTTTGACCAAAAAAGGATACAATACGAAGTCGCAAAATACATTAGTTAAGGAGAAGGAAAATGAAGTTTCTTGTGGTTGACGATTCCCAAACCATGAGGCGAATAGTTAACAACGCGTTGAGAAACATTGGCTATGATGATATCATTGAAGCAGAGGATGGAAGGGACGCGTTAACAAAATTATATATTGAAAAAATTGACTTTATAATAACCGACTGGAATATGCCAAACATGAGTGGCCTCGAGTTTACGAAAGCTGTGCGGAGCGACGAACAATTCGGAAACTTGCCAATACTCATGGTAACGACACGTGGACTGAAAGAGGATGTGATGGAAGCTCTTCAGGCTCGAGTTAACAACTACATCGTAAAGCCATTCACACCACAGGTGCTGAAAGAAAAAATTGAACAAATTTTAAAGACATTGTGAGGGAAAGATGAACTCGAAAGATCTTGGTGGAATTCTCGATAAAATAAACGAATTGAGGGCATTGTTTGTGTTCGGTCAAAGAGTTGTCCCGTTTCTTGAGGACCTCTTTTACTTTGTTCATGATATGGTTCCTCTCCTCGAAGAAATTAACACGTCGTTGAGAGAAAGCACAAACAAGATGCCACGAGTATCGTCTCAGCTTGACAGGGTGACACAGGCAACTGAACTTGCCACAACGGAAATACTGGACAGCGTTGAGAAGATGAATGGAAAAGTCAAAACTCTCAGCTCTACTGTTGAAACTGTTGCAAAAAATGTTAATGAATTCAAACAAATTGAAGATAAAACCATGGAGATTCTCAATAATGAAATAGCTAAATCTCATCCTGAATTGCTGAAATCTCTGCAGTCATTTTACGAACAAAAGCAAACACTTCTCAACGCCATTCAAAACGATGCCCTCCTCCTTCAAGAATCGATACGCGAGATTGGCGCAGAATCGATGGAAATAATGATTTCTCTGCAAGTTCAGGACATTACTTCGCAGCAAATTGCCGCTGTTAACCACCTTATAGAGTCAGTCCAGCAACGGCTGTCTGGTTTAATAAGTAGATTCAAAGTTGGTGAGGGAAATTTACTTGACGAATTTGATGCACGAGAAGTTGCTTTTAATCCCGATGCTACTTATGATAGATCGGACAGCAAACAAAAGGCTGTTGACAACGTAATCAAACAATCCTATCGCCCCAGCGACTCTCATAGTTCCAACGGGTCAATTGCATCACAGGATGAGATAGACAAACTTTTTCGTAAACCGGAGTAAACACATGTCTACATCGCACCCAATGTTTACCGATGAAATGAAAGAAATCATTGATAGCTTTATTGTTGAAACAACAGAGATTTTTGAAAAACTCGACAATGACCTTCTGCAACTCGAAAAGGATGCCAGCGACAAGGATTTGGTTAATCGAATATTCCGTGCTGTTCATACTGTAAAAGGTACTGCAGGATTTTTGAGTTTTGATCAGATGAGCATTCTGGCTCACAAGTTCGAAGATGTGCTTAACAAGTTACGCCGTGGAGAACTAAAATTTCAGCCAGCCATGATGGATGCGATGTTTGAAGCATTTGACCTGATGAAAATTTTATTAAAACAAGTAGTAGACCGAAGATTAGAAGAAATAAATTTGACCCAGACAATCTCAAAGCTCGAGTCGATCTCCAGAGGCGAGATTCTAAGTATAGAAGCAAACAATTCAGATCCCGGAAAAGATTCAAAAGGCACCTCTTTATCCTCCATAAATGATGGGGAGACCATAACTCAAGAGACATTAAGAGAAGACGATACACAACAAAAAGTCCACCAGGCCTCCAACTCAGCTTCAAATGCTTCAAAAGGGAAGAGCGACAAAATTACTGAAAGCACCATCCGTGTAGATATTACAAGGCTCGATCATTTGATGAATCTTGTTGGTGAACTGGTGCTTGGCAGAAACCGCCTGACCCAAATTGCATCCACACTATCTGAAGAAGATAAGAACGATGAGTTCATTCGTCAGCTGACTGAAACCAGCACGCAAATCGATTTCATCACAACAGAGCTGCAGACAGCCGTAATGAAAACAAGGATGGTACCAATTGGAAAGGTTTTCAATAAATTTCCGCGATTGGTGCGCGACCTTTCGAAGGAATTCTCAAAGGAAATTGAATTGATTATTGTTGGCCAGGAAACTGAACTCGACAAGTCAGTTATAGAAGAAATTAGTGATCCGCTGGTTCATCTCATAAGGAATGCCGTCGACCACGGCATAGAAAAGCCAGAAGAGCGTTTACAAATTGGCAAACCAGCTAAAGGAAGCGTTACCCTGGCTGCAAGACACGAGGGGAATCATATCATAATAGAGGTTCAAGATGACGGAAGAGGACTCGACCCCGATACACTGAAACAAAAGGCTCTAGAAAAAGGATTAATTTCTGAATCGGAAGCTCGAGAAATGAAGGTAGAGGATTGCCATAATTTAATTTTTCTGCCTGGCTTCAGTACAGCCCAAAAAGTCACGAATGTTTCTGGAAGGGGTGTTGGAATGGATGTGGTAAAAACTAACATCACAAGGCTAAATGGCATTATAGAGGTTGATTCTTCAGTAGGAAGAGGGACTAAGTTTACTTTGAAGCTCCCTTTGACGCTGGCAATAATTCAAGGACTGCTGGTAGATGTTGGACAGGAGACTTTTGCAATTCCTCTGAACAGTGTCGTGGAGGTGGTCAGAACTTCCCATGAAGAGATTCTAACCGTGCACGGCAAAGAAGTCATTAGACTGAGAGAACGCATACTACCCCTCCTCAAAATCTCAGAAATATTAAACGTGTCATCTTTCAATGAACATGAAATCAAAAATTTTTACACAGTTGTGGTTGCAATTGCCAACAAGCAATTCGGTATTGTTGTTGACAAGCTCGTAGGGCAAAAGGAAATTGTTATAAAGCCACTGGGCACTTACCTGAAAAATATACCCGGAATAGCAGGATCAACAATCCTTGGCGATGGAAGAGTAATCATGATCCTCGATACGGGTGAATTGCTGAGATTTGTTCAGGCGGATAAGAAGAATAAACCCGACTTTCATGCGAGGTCAGAACCCGCATCTATAAAAATTGAAGCTTGATATGTCTATAAGAGTCCTTGTAGTCGACGATTCTGCATTCATGCGCAAAGCGATATCCATGATGCTTGAAACAGATCCGGAAATAAAAGTTATAGCAACAGCGCGAGATGGATTGGAAGCAATCAAAAAGAATCTCGAACTCAAACCAGACATCGTCACACTGGATGTTGAGATGCCAAGGATGGATGGCCTTACAGCACTAAAAAAGATTATGAAGGAAAACCCGGTGCCTATCCTGATGGTCAGTTCCCTGACAATAGAAGGCGCAAGAACAACTATAGAGGCGTTAGAAGCTGGCGCGGTGGATTTTATACCGAAGCAATTGTCTTATGTCTCGCTGGACATTACAAATATTAAAGATGACTTAATATCCAAAGTTAAACACATTGTAAAGTCACGAACTCGTTTCTTCCAAAGAGAGCCTCGAGACATTATTAGAGAACCTGAAATATATACTTTTAGACACGCAAATGCACAAATTGTTGTAATTGGCATCTCTACTGGAGGCCCATTTTCTCTTCAAAAGGTGATACCAAATATTCCCAAAACATTTCCAATCCCCATAGCCATTGTTCAACATATGCCGCCACATTTCACAAAGTCACTTGCAGAACGGCTTAATGCCACGAGCCAATTAGAAGTCGTGGAAGCCGAACATGGGATGGAGTTGACTCCAGGAAAGGTTTATATTGCACCTGGAGGTTTTCATATGCTCTTTTATAAAAGGGAATCTTCTGTCTTAATTACCGTATCAAAAGAACCTTCGACTACGCTCCATAGACCATCAGTTGATGTAATGTTTTCATCAGCTAATGCAATTTACGGCGGAAAAGTAATTGGGATTGTAATGACGGGCATGGGAAAGGATGGCCTCGAAGGAACAAAGCTTCTTAAGAAGTCTGGTGCCAGGATCATTGCTCAAGATGAAGAGAGTTGCGTTGTATATGGAATGCCTAAAGCTATCGTAGATGCAGAGTTAGCAGACGCCGTCGTACCACTCGAGGCTATTGCAGAAACACTGACAAACGCTGTTAATCATGCACAGCCCGCCTCGACTAAATAATTCTACAAACCCACAAGACTTCGTCTGGAAGATTAGGATTGGATTAAGTTATACTCCTTGATCTTCCGATACAGTGTTTTTCTATCTATCCCTAAAATTTGTGCGGCTTTTGACTGATGCCAATTTGTCCTCTGGAGTATTTTCATAATGTATCTCTTCTCGATTTCAGAAAGCGGCATGCTCTCAGATGCGAGTTCCTCTATCATATCTGTTGATTTCATTTGAAACAGGTGATCAGGCAAGTCCCGACAATCGATCACATCCACTGATGACAGTGCTACAGTTCTCTCTATCACGTTTTCAAGCTCACGTACATTTCCTGGCCACGGATATCTCATCAGGCAATTGATAGCCTCTTTGGAAAATCTAATGCTTGGTTTGCCGAACTGTTCTCCATATTTCTTGACAAAGTGATCAATAAGAATAGGGATATCCTCAGGTCGTTCGCGAAGATCGGGGACAAGAATTGAAATCACATTCAAACGATAAAACAAATCTTCACGGAACTGATCATGTTTTATTAGCTCCTTTAGATCCCTGTGAGTTGCGGCAATAATCCTTACGTCGACTTTTTTTACATCATCGCTTCCCACAGGCCGCACCTCTCCAGTTTCTACAACTCTCAAAAGCTTTGCCTGCGAGCCTAAGGGCATGTCTCCAATCTCATCAAGGAACAACGTACCACCGTTAGCAGTCTCGAAAAGTCCTCTCCTGGATGTGACTGCTCCTGTAAAGGCACCTTTTTCATGACCAAAAAGCTCGCTCTCAAGGAGTGACTCAGGAATTGCGCTGCAATTTACTGTAACAAGTGGCATTGCTTTTCTATCACTATTGTAATGTATTGCCTTAGCAATGAGCTCTTTGCCTGTCCCACTTTTCCCCGTGATGAGTACATTGCTCCGGGCATGCGATATCCTTTGAATGAGATCGAAAATATCCTGCATTGCCTTGCTTTTTCCAATGATGTTCGCGAAAGAGTATTTCTTTTCTACTTCCTGCCGAAGTAGCTCAACCTCCCTTTCCAGCCTTCTTTGCTGCGTGGCTCGCTCGAGCAAAGCGAGGATTTCATCAATGTTAAAAGGTTTACTTATATAATCGTAGGCACCCGCTTTCATAGCGTTTACAGCAGAATCAACTGAGCCAAAGGCAGTGATCATCACAACCATCGAATCGCGACCCAAATCGCGAACCCTTTTCAGCAAGTCCATACCCGTTGCCCGTGGCATCTGGATATCGGTTATGATTATGTCATACTGATTTTCTTCTACCATAGCAAGAGCGTTTACACTGTCTGATGTCGTTTGAACAGAATAACCTGCTCGCCTTAAAAACTTTTCTAACATTGCGAGCATGTTTACATCATCATCAACGACAAGCACGGAAATGTCTGATCTCATGTTACTCAACTCCACTATTATAAACAGGAAAAATTAATGTAAAGGTCGTCCCTTTCCCTACAGTACTTTCAACGGTTATTGTACCCTTGTGATCACTCACAATTCTCTGCGCAATCGCCAGCCCCAGGCCTGTCCCCTTTCCAACCTCTTTGGTCGTAAAGAAAGGATTGAAAATTTTGGGAAGATTTTCTTCAGGAATTCCACATCCTGTGTCGGTAATGGCCACTTCTACGAAGTCACCTTCGGACTTTGATAATGACCGCGTGGATATCGTCAATTCCCCACCACGATCCATAGAATGTATTGCGTTGACAATAAGGTTTACAAAAACCTCTTGAAGCTGCGCGCCATCCCCAAAAATAAGAGGCAACCCGTCTTGCAATCTTAATCTTAAAGCTATCCTTGATTTTTCAATTTGGTTTTTTAGAAGTTGCAACACATTGTCTATTTCTGCATTTAACTCCACAGGTTTCGGACGCATTTTTTTGGGTCTTGCAAAATCCAGAAGTTGCTGAATAAGCTTCGCAATACGATTGGTCTCGCTGACGATCACCTTTAACTCTTCATAATCTCTCTCACCAGCCTTCCTATCCATCATCAAATACTCAGCATTCCCGAGAATTATATTTAAGGGAGTGCCAATCTCATGTGCAATTCCTGCTGAAATTTGCCCTATAAACGAAAGCTTTTCTGTCTGACGCAGCTCCAGCTCATATTGTTTTAGCTGTGTTACGTCTCTCATCATAAGCGACGTTCCAATAACAAAGCCCTCTTCGTCTTTCATCACACTGCCAGTAAGACTGATAATAATCCTTTGACCGGACTTTGTAATGCAGTCAAGTTCAAAATTCTTTACAACCCCCTCTTTCTTAATTCTTTCAAGAATGACCTCATCATCACCAATTAACCTCTTTTCTGGCGGTAGCAAAATTGAAATAGGCTGTCCCACAGCTTCATCCTGATGATAACCAAAGATTAACGTGGCACCTTTATTCCATGAGATTACCCGGCCATTATTGTCCAAACCAATTATAGCGTCGGCTGAATTCTCCGTAAGAATAGATATATAACGAGCTTTGGAAACAACCTCTTCCTCTAATAGAAACCGCTTTAAACCATAACCGAGCTGGTCAGCCATTGACAACAAAATGTTCAGGCTTTCATCTTGTACCTCTGTTAAATCTGTTGACCTCACTGGACGGGATGGGTAAGCAAGAAGCAAAACCCCTATCAGTGAATCGCCCGCAGCTACCGGCAATATTACTATTGTTCTCCTCTGGCCGTAAACTTCCTGAGTAATTGAAAAACTACGCCGAGCGCTGGATTCAAGTGCAAATTGATTCCCAATAGCCCTCAGGTACTCGCGCGAAGCAAATGTAAACTGGTCGGGGACTGCATACTTACTGAGAAGCTGATGTGATCCGACATCAAAAGCGAAAAATTCTACTGCGGTCGCCTCAGATTCTTCCTTAATGACCTTCACTGCGGATTGTAGTGCAGCGTCGTAAGAAGCTGCAGAGCCGATTGCATCAGTAAACCTGAGAAGGGTTTCTCGCTGACGCTCAATTACTTTCCTTCTCGCTATAGCGAGTTCACTTTGAAACTCTTGATAAGCACTTACATACCGGTAAATTATTTCATGAAAACAAGCATCTATTTGACGAGAATAATAAAAGATAGAATCATGCTTGCTCATTTTCTCTCTAACAATTGAAATAATTGCTTCTTCACCAAGCAAGAATGTTTCATGGACAGACGTTAAAGTTAGAAGGCCATTGTAAGGCGGCTTAACGATTCTTTCCGTAAACTTCACTAATCGTTCAGGTCCTTTCCCACTTAGTAAATCAACGATACAATGTAGAAGTTCAGTTATTTGGGTTCTAAAGAAAGCAAATTGCGTCCCACCAACGTACTTTGGCAATGATGAAATTTCAGCCAACCATCGATCTAACATTAGATCAAAATTGTCCTTAACAATTTTAATAAGCTCTTCCATCCCTCAACTCATGCTTTGCCCACATACACTGTTGCGATTCCAAAAGTCAAAGGAATTGACTTAATGTCATGAAACCCAGCTTTCACCATCTCCTCTTCAAACTCCTTCCCATCGGGAAAGGCCGACACAGATTCTGGCAAATAGTTATATGCCTTCCCATAGGGGGAAAATATCCTGCCAATGAGTGGCAAAATTCGTCTGAAATAAAAAAAATATAGACTTCTAAAGATCGGCCTGTTTGGCTTGGAAAATTCCAGCACTACTAATCGCCCATTTTTCTTGAGTACTCTATGCATCTCTCTGAGTCCAGCACCAGTATCTCCAAAATTCCTCACGCCAAAGGCCACTGATGCCACGTCGAACATTCCTTCAGCAAATGGAAGCTTCTCCGCATCTCCTTGAACAATGTCGATTATCCCGTCAAGGTTAAGCTTTCGCTTCTTCTCAACAAATCCTCTCAACATTTTTTCTGCAAAATCAATCGCAACAATTTTTTCTGGTTTTCGTTTTGATGCCTCAATCGAAAGATCACCTGTTCCACAAGCAACGTCAAGAAAGGACTCGCCCTGATTCAAACCAGAAATGATGATTGCTTTTCTACGCCACCGCTTGTCTACTCCTGCACTCAGCAAATGGTTTAAGAAATCGTACCGTTCGAAAATACTATTGAACATATTACGAACATATTTTCTCTTTTCTTTTGATGAGGTAAAGCTATTCATTTTGCTTATCTAGCTTTCTCTTCAGTTCGGCTATTTTTTCATTGTAAAAAAGGGCTCGATCAGGTCTCTTTATTACAAGGAGCCTGTATGCTTCAAGAGCAGTTTCAACATTTCCCTGCTCTTCAAAAATTCTTGCAAGAGTTTCCGTTACAATTTCTGGACTCAATGCTAACCCCTCACCCTGCTCATCCGCGCCATCTTTAACTGCACCTACGGGCCTTGCAGACTCCAGCTTTCGCGCCAATGAAGCAATGTCGATAGCTCCCCCATCAACAGTAAGCTCTGAATCCTGTTTTTGCTCCGGGAACATATTTGAATTAGATATATCTCTACTTTCGCTTTCATTTGCAGGAGCCCATTGCTCTCTGGTAAGCAGGCGGTGAGGTATAAGGCTTTCGTCCTTTTTGCGTTTGTCGCTAATTAATACTTCCAGACCGGGGATTAGTGTATCATCAGGAGATTTCTCGTACGATTTGTTGTGAATCACTTCGGCAATTTCTTCCATTATCCCTTTCTTAGTCAGAAATTCTTCGGCCAATTTCATCCCTATCGATTCAGCCCGTTCCTCTTGTTCAATCTTTTCCAACAACTTCCGCACCACGTTAGAATTGGGGCGTAGTTCTTTGGCCATCAAAATTTCCTTTCTTGCTTCAGAATAAAATCCCGCCCGCAACAAAGCTAATCCTAAAACAACATGTCCAGTCGAGTAACCAGGATGCGATATAACACCACGTTGAGCAACGGAGATAGCTTCTGCGACCTTTCCAACATCAAGATAAAAATAAGCCAACATTGCAAAAAGAGGATTTGTCGGGTCATGACTTATTTTTTCCTGAAGGAATTTCATTAGCTCCAAATCCCGTCCACCATACGCTAATTTAAAATGCCCCTTGTTTTGCTGTGGCAGAGCCTTCAATCCTTCTCCTTTGATAGACCGTTCATAATTAAACTATTTATAACCATTTGGAACATCTTGGAAAATAGTTTGTGGTTGACTAACTGTAACAGCAGCTGCCTTCCTTGCCAGTAAAGCCTGCTTTATTGAAAGATAGGATATTGTGCCGTAACCAATTAAATAAAGGAGCTGAAAAGGAACAGCTGCAATTTCAAGATACATGACTGAGAGAATAATCCCTCCTAACGAGTAAAGAGCGAGGACAAATTCGACAATTGGAACTATTTTAATCTTTCTTGGTGTATACTTCTTATCTGCCCAGCTACCTTGTTTCCCCGTAACTCCATACTTCGGCGTTCTAACAAATTCGCTCCTCTTGCCAATCAGTCCTTCGAGAACCGCCTTTGTATTATTCACAGAGAGGCCCATGCTTCCGGCCATGAAGACAGGAAAGAGGTATATCCTTCTTCGCCAGTCTGCGTAAACATCTTTTTGACTGTATAGATAAAACATAAATGACCCAAAAAATGCGAATATAAAGCCGCTCATCATCAAGAAAGTTGTATCGTGATGTCCGGCATGTTTTATCAACACTATTGGAAGTTGAAGCAAACCAATTGCAAATATGAATGGATAAACAAAACTTGCCGAAAGATGAATTGTAGAATGTAGCTTTATACGAAGAGGTAATTTTGAACTCCAAACCTCTGGCAAGAGTTTCTTCCCAGCTTCAACCATACCTTTTGTCCACCGGAATTGCTGTGAACGCAAGCCGTTAATATCAGCGGGGAGCTCTGCAGGTGAAGTATAGTCTTTTAGAAAAACAAATTTCCATCCCTTGAGCTGCGCCCGATAGCTCAGGTCCAAATCTTCAGCTAAAGTATCAGCTTCCCAGTTTCCTGCATCTTCAATACACTTCCTCCGCCAAACCCCAGCAGTTCCGTTAAAGTTTATAAAGAATCCCGCCTTATTGCGCACTTGTTGCTCAATTACAAAATGTCCATCAAGGGCAATTGCTTGTGCACGCGTCAGCATCGAATAATCACTATTTATGTGCTCCCAGCGAGTTTGAACAAGACCAATCTTCGGGTTGGCAAAATATGGGAGGGTCTCCATCAGGAAGTCGGGTCGCGGAACAAAGTCAGCATCGAAAATAGCAATATACTCTCCACGGGCAAAAGCGAGACCATGTTTCAATGCACCTGCTTTATATCCTTCTCGGTTACCACGTCTTATATGTTTGATATCAAATCCCTGAACCTGTTTCTCGGCAACTTTCCGATCAACTATTTGAACTGTCTCGTCAGTTGAGTCATCCAGGACCTGGATCTCAAGTCTATCCTTTGGATATTTCAAATTGCACACAGAGTCAATCACTCTATTTGCCACATACAGTTCGTTAAAAAGTGGTATCTGCACTGTGACAATCGGATATTCTTCTAACTTGCCCTTTTGGGCAACAGCGCGATCTTTGTACTTGAAATAAAAGTAAATCATAAGAAACCCATTCGATCCAAAGACGAATGGAAAACTGAGAACTATTATGTAAGTTATTAATAATGCGTCTTCGACGCGCGGTGACATTTTTTATCGCTCCTTTTGTTTTTACCAGTTAGTTACTACAGCAAGAAGGATATCATCAGATATCTTATCTTCTGCCTGCTTTAGACCAAGTTCTCTGTTCGAAGCTCCCTGGCTCGGATCGAACTCCCCCCAGTTTGCGAAATCCTTCGTCCAGATAACCTTCTGTGTCTTTAAATTTTGATACTTAATATTGACGTTTATTGTGATTCGCCATTTGTTAACCTGCTCGCTTCCCTGAATAGCAACGGGCTGCGAAATTACACTCGTTACTGTTCCGATAATAGCTACGTCTGCAGTTGACAAGTTTGCCACCTGCAAGGTGTTATCGTTAATGAATTTGTTGACAAGATCGTTTGTGAGGTCGACTCGCAGGTTGGGATCTCCAAAACCACTCCTGTCGTCGAATACGGGAATTGCAATTGAATGTACACCAGGAGGCAACGAAGCTCCTCTAAACGAGTAGGTGCACCCACTTATCAAAAATGCGGCAACCAAAATATGGCAAAACCTGATCATAAATTCTATATATTGAATTCTTTTAACTTCCGATATAGCGTGCGCGGACTTATACCAAGAGCCTCAGCAGCGAGCCTTTTATTTCCGTGAAACTTTTTAATTGCTTCTTGAATCATCGTCTTCTCCATCTCTTCAATATTCAAATTGTGTCCATCACCAGCATCAACAGAGTGACCACCTGGCAATGATAGGGTTTTCCCGACCATGTTATTTGAAATAATGTTCTTTAAATCAATTATGTCATTCTTTATTTCCCAAAGTGCACGCAGTATTAACTCGCGCTCTGATTCTTCAGGTGTCTTGTTCAACTTTACGGGCAAAAAGCTGCTTCTTGAATCGTAAACATACGCCTGCCTTGGAAGATATTTCTCCAACGCTGAAGCATCAACCTCTTTTCCTCTTTCTAGAACTATGACCGATTCAACTAAATTTTTTAATTCACGAACGTTTCCTGGCCAGTCAAATTCTAAAAGCATTTCCATAGCGTCGGCAGTAAAACCACCAAAATTTATCTTGTTTTTACTACAAAACTCAGCTACAAATTTCTCAACAAAAATCGGTATGTCTTCTCTCCTGTCCCTCAGAGGCGGGATCGATAATTTAACTGACCTTAAACGGAAGTAAAGATCCTGCCTGAAATATCCTTTTACTACTTCCGCTTCTAAGTTTTTGTTAGAAGCAGCTATTACTCGTACATCGACTTTCTTGGTTTCAGAGGACCCAACTCGCATAAACTCACCGGTTTCAAGGACTCGCAGTAGTTTGACTTGTGTTTCCAGAGGCATTTCGGCAACTTCATCCAGAAAAAGTGTCCCACCATCAGCTAATTCAAAATAGCCTTTTCGTGCCTCAACGGCACCAGTAAACGCTCCCTTTTGATGTCCGAATAATTCAGACTCTAATATGCCCTCGGGGATAGCTCCACAATTTACCGCAACCATAGGTTGGTTTGATCTACGGCTTGCTCCATGAATGGCTTTAGCTATCACCTCTTTACCAACACCGCTTTCCCCGCTGATCAGGACAGTCACATTTGTGGGAGCGATCCGCATAATGATTTCAACCACCTCTCTTATAGCTTGAGACACCCCGATAATGCCAAATTTTTCCTGAAATTCCTCTACCTTCATTTCCATTTATCAAAACCTACAACTCAAAAGTTTGGCCATCGTGAACTAAATTTAAATGTTTAACGCCGAATCTTGTCTGAAGATCCTTTCTCCAAGCGCCATCTTCCTCAAGCTCTTGTGGAATGTGTGTAAATGCGACATTCCGTTTATCAGCACCAGCAAGTCGGGAAATATCATCAAGACTTAGATGGGTACTGTCCACAAAAACAAGATCTTGCTCCAAAAAATCCTTTATCTCAGAAAAGGAATCAATGTCGCCAGTGTAATAAAATGTATGATCGTTTTCCTTCAACAAAATAGAGAAACTCTCCATTCCGAGGTTCAGATGCCTTGCGTATTCAGAGTACTTAATCAGATGGTTTGAAGGAATAAAGTTTATATTGACCCCGCCAACGATACAGGATCCAAATTTAACAATAGGATAAAGATCAATTTCAAATCCCATTCGTTGCGGAAAAATGTACATGTTAGAAAGCCATGACGAGACAAAACCGAGTTGACTCTTTGGAACGAAAATTTGTAATGGCTGCGATCGTCCTGTAACATGCATTGCAGTCAACACTGCCGGAATTCCTGCCGAGTGATCAGCATGCATATGAGTAAGGATAATTTTCTGTATCCTGAACATGTCAACCTTATATTTCTGAAATGCACGAAGCGCATCAGATCCACAGTCGATAATAAAGTAGTTTTCCTTAGCCTCGACAAGATAACAGCTATTAAAGCGCGAGGGGTCGGAATAAGCAGAGCCTGACCCCAACACCGTAATTCTCATTTTTTTACCACAAAACAGTTTATCGATCTTTGTTTCAAAGAGAGAGCAAAATTTTCTGCCTCTTCTCGATCAACAAACATCCCGGCACTGACTGCATAAAAGGTCCTATCGTTCACGGCTTTTTCAAAGAGAGTGCACTTCAACCCTTCCTGTGCAAGCTTTTCAGTATATCGCTGCGCATTTTCTCTTGTCGAGAAAATCCCCACTTGCACAATAAACTGACCTTTGCTTTCTTCCTCAAATGAAGTTGCCCCAGCGCTCGATTGCGCCACAGTCTTGCTCTCGATTGGTTCAGTCTTCAACTGAGGCAAAGTATCAGAAAGCCCAACAGGATCAATAATATGAGATACCATAGGAAATTTTTGCAACGCAACATAATCAAGATGAGCTTTCTTGTAATCCCCTATTGCATAATGATATTTGTAAAGCTGAATCAAAGCATCGCGGGAAACTGATGGGACTTGGTTCTGTAACACAATCTCCCTATAAATATTGGATGCTTCATTCGCATTTTCTGTCAAGGCCGCGCGAACATACATTGCATACGGGTCAATGTTACGAACAGAGTCGAGATATGCATGGGAAAGGGAAATATCACCCCTCTTGTAAGCAAGATACGCTGAGAGTGAAAATTTATCAGTAGATGCAACTGTCTGCGGGCTCAGCGTGTCAGCCAATACAAGTAAAGCAAAGATTGCGGGAACAGCGACAAAAAGCTTTCTATGAAAAATCTTCAATTTAAAAGCACTCATTCTTCGATCCTACCAAACAAAGTTGCGGATGATGCACTCTCGATGTTTACTTTCACAACGTTTCCGGGTTGAACATTGTTTGAAGAAAAAACGACCGTTTTGTTTGTCGTGGTTCTTCCACTGAGCTGCAAATCTGACTTCTTGCTGGGGCCATCAACCATGACATCAAGAATGCAACCAACAAGAGAATTGTTCTTCTCCTGAGAGATTTTTTGTTGTAAGCTAATAATTTCGCCAAGCCGACGCGTCTTCACAAATTCCGGGATATCATCACCCAACTTGAATGCCGGTGTTCCTTCACGAGGGGAATACTTAAACATGTATGCACCGTCAAACTCTATTTCCTCCATAAGGCTGATTGTACGCAGATGATCGTCTTCCGTTTCTGTGGGAAATCCAACTATTATGTCCGTGGTGATAGCAACATTTGGTATAACCTCACGGATCTTCCTCACAAGGTGCACATAGTGATCTCGTGTATAGGCACGGTTCATTTTATCCAAAATCCGATCAGACCCCGACTGGACAGGCAAATGGATGTATTTGCATACGTTGTCGTATTTAGCTATCGTGTCGATCAGTTTATTGGACATATCCTGTGGGTTAGAGGTTGTAAATCTCACCCACAATGAGGAGTCCACTAGCGCAACAGCCTTTAGCAAGTCTGCGAAATCATGATTGCTATCCCTGTAAGAATTGACGTTCTGACCCAAGAGCGTTACTTCCCGCACTCCATTCAACGTAAGTTGTTCAACTTCTTTTACTATGCTGTCGAGAGATCTACTCCTCTCCCGACCTCGAGTAAAAGGTACTACACAAAATGTACAGAACTTATCACAACCTCGCATTACCGCAATCCATGCAGAAATGCCCTCATGCCTAAGGGGAATGATGTCGTCGTATGTTTCAGTCCTGGACAATCTTACCCCTACTCCTTTTACCCCATAAATAGCTTTTTCGACAAGCTGAGGTAGCCTTCTGTACTCATCTGGCCCAACGACTACGTCCACTGTGTGCTTTTCGAGGAGTGTATCTCTGAACCTTTCAGCCATGCAGCCGAGAACACCAACAATTAATTCTGGCTTGCTGGTCTTCCTTCGTTTCAACTTTCCAAGACGCTGACGAATTTTCTCTTCGGCATGCTCGCGTATGCTGCAGGTATTTAACAAAACTACATCTGCCTCTTCTTCATTGTTCGTATGTGAATAACCCGAGCGACTCAAAATGCCTAAAACAATTTCGGTGTCAGCAAGATTCATTTGACAGCCATATGTCTCTATGTATACCTTCATCATGCTTTCAGAATTCATAATGCGCCAATTTGTCACTTGTTGGTTAATTTTCGGCAATAATTTAGTTTTTACAGATTGAAGAATCAATTGAATAAGTCCATCCCTGAATGAACACTACCCTTTTTGCCCTAATTTGCCTCAAAATCAGAGCTTTTTTTGATTAAAATTTTTTAACTTGAAATGTTTTCTCACCGATAAATTACAAACTACAAAAAAAGCGCCTGTCGGCTGGTAACAGGCGCTTGTCGTGGAGCTATTCGCTCTCTTTCCCCTATGTAATGAGTCACATCCCCTTTTTGATATAAAAATAACAATATGCTTTCGTGAAGTCTTTGATCTATCTCACACCTTGTAGAAAAGTTCGAGCATTCATATTGGCGTTGATTGTTTGTATTTTGAAAGATTGTTGAATAATTTGCCTAAAAACTCAGGAGTGAAGTTGAAGATTGCTGTACTGCTCGGTGGTAGTTCGCCTGAGCGGCTTGTATCAATATCGTCAGGGAGAGGAATTGTTAAAGCATTGAGACAACTCGGCCACGAGGTATCTGTAATTGATCCTGCTGCTGGTTTAAACCAAAAACCCGAAGAAGAGATCTTTTTAGAAAATGTTGGTAGTCAACCACCAACATATGAGTATATGACCCATCTTTCTCCTCGTAACTACATCGATGCAATTGGTTCACACTTGCTGGACAACATCGATTTGGCTTTTGTCATCCTACATGGTAAATGGGGAGAAGACGGAACTGTCCAATCTCTCCTCGAACTTAGAGGAATAAAATACACTGGTTCTGGAGTGATGGCTAGCTCAATTGCTATGGACAAAGTTATGTCGAAAAAGTTATTTCGTCATCATGGTACGGCTACAGCTGATTGGTATAGTTATAATAAGCATAAATCAAATCGTGATAAGATCAAATCTGAAATAACAAAGAAGATTAGATTTCCCTTTGTTGTAAAACCAAACGATCAAGGATCTTCGGTTGCGATAACAATTGTAACAGACCTGTTGAATCTTGATTCTTCTCTTGATGAAGCAGAAAAGTATTCGGATACAATCCTGATAGAAGAATACATAGAAGGTGCAGAGCTCACTGTAGGCATTTTGGGTGACCAACCACTGCCGGTTATTGAAATAAGGCCACGCAATGGCTTTTATGACTACAAACACAAGTATACAAAAGGAATGACCGAATACTTGGTACCTGCACCTATTGATAAGAGCTCAGCTATAAAATTACAGGACGCTGCTTTGGAAGCGTTTAATGCCCTGGGATGCAAATCGTTCGGGAGAGTAGACTTTAGACTTGGAAAAGATGGAGTCCCATATTGCCTCGAGGTAAATACAATTCCTGGAATGACAGAGACAAGTCTTGTCCCGAAAGCTGCTGCTGCTGCAGGATTGACATTCGCACAGGTGGTAAGAAAAATAGTGGAACTGAGCTTTGAGGAATAACGGCAGGATTAAGGTGAATGAAAATAAGAAACATTGAAAAGTTTATAAGAAGGCTACACGTGCGGAATGTGATCATCCTGATTGCTGGTGCCTTAATTATCGTTTACTTTTTGTTTGATGAAAGAGGTTTAATCCAACGAATCAAGCTCAGTGCTGAAAGATCCTCCTTAGAAAAAAGAATTGAAGCCTTACAAAATGAAAACAGAGAGCTCAAAGATGAAATTAACAAGCTACAAGGGAGTAATGAGGAGATTGAACGCATAGCGCGCGAGAAGTATTTTATGCGTAGAAATGGTGAAGAAATCTATAAGATCAAACCAAAGTAAGAGGTCGCTGGCTCCGGAACCCCGACTCTTTTCACCGCCAGACTCTGCCATTCCGTTAGCAGAGAGAATGCGGCCTGGCTCCCTGCAGGAATTCATGGGTCAGGAGCATCTGGTCGGAAAAAATGGTACCATTAAAATGATGCTCGACAGTGGAAATGTTAAGTCGATGATCCTGTGGGGCCCGCCTGGAACAGGAAAGACGACATTAGCGAGAATCATTGCGAGTAACATAAATGCAGAATTCATACAACTAAATGCTGTTTCATCAGGAGTTAATGAACTAAGAGAAGTAATTTCAAGAGCCCGCAAATCTCTGGAAATCGGTAGGCGCACAATTCTTTTTATTGACGAAATCCATCGTTTTAACAAAGCCCAGCAAGACGCCCTCCTTGCAAGCGTAGAGGACGGCACAATTATCCTAATTGGGGCAACAACTGAAAACCCCTCATTTGAGGTAATTTCTCCGCTCCTCTCTCGGTGCCAGGTCTATTCATTGGAAACTCTCAAAGAAGAAGATCTAAGGACGATACTGAAGCGTGCCCAAAATAAAGACGAAGCCCTTAAAAAAATTACAATTGACCAGGATGCAACAAATGAACTCATTCGACTTAGCGGTGGAGATGCACGTGTGATGTTTAACGCACTTGAAGTTGCAATAGACTTGAGTTCGACGTCCAATAGCATCATCATTACCAAAGATAAAGTGAAAGAGGCATATCAAGTCCGACATTACAAATATGACCGCGCCGGCGAGGAGCATTACAATTCAATCTCGGCATTTATCAAAAGCATTCGGGGAAGCGATCCAGATGCTGCAGTCTACTATCTAGCACGAATGTTAGAGGCAGGAGAAGATCCAAAGTTCATAGCGCGCAGAATGATTATACTCGCTTCCGAAGACATTGGAAACGCTGAACCGTATGCGTTAACCCTGGCCACATCATGCTTTACTGCAGTTCACTACGTTGGCATGCCTGAAGCAAGGATTGTTCTGGCTCAAACCGCAACTTATCTGGCAAGCTGTCCGAAAAGTAACGCTGCCTATCTTTCAATTGAAAAAGCACTTGAAGATGTAAAGGCAAATCCCTACCTTCCTGTTCCACTTCATTTGAGGAACGCTCCAACAAAGCTAATGCAAGAGCTCGGTTATGGACGAGATTACAGGTACGCCCATACCTTTGAAAATCATTTCGTTGAACAACAGTACCTGCCTGATGAGTTAAAAGATAAGATTTACTACTATCCAACCGACATCGGCAGGGAATCAAATATAAAAAAATACTTGGAATCCTTGTGGAGGAAGAGGAAAAAATCGTGAAAAAAAATTAACTACTGGAGAAAAAATGCATTACATAATTGGAATTGATCTGGGCGGAACGTACATCAAAGCTGGTATTGTATCAACAAAAGGTGATTTATTAAATGAAATTTCCTTGCCCTCTTATGCAGAAATCAGTCCAAATGCTGTTGCCCAGCAGATTGCCGAAGCTGTAAAGAAACTGCAATCTCAGAGGCCAGATGACAGCGCACTTGGTGTTGGAATAGGTTCACCAGGTATGGTTGACTTGGATGGCGGCACAGTAAAATACCCCCCGAACTTTGCAAATTGGAAAATATTTCGCCTTGGAGAAGAGGTTAGCAAATTAGTGGGCTTACGAGTTGAAGTGGAAAACGATGCAAATGCAGCTGCCATAGGCGAACTAAAATTTGGTGCCGGAAGAGGTCTAAGAAACTTCATAATGATCACATTGGGAACAGGAGTCGGAGGTGGATTTATCGTTGATGGAAAGATATTTAGAGGAGAACAGGGCGGGGCTGCCGAAATTGGGCACACGACCATTGACTATAACGGCCCTCTTTGCAACTGTGGTAATCATGGCTGTGTGGAAGCTTATGTTGGACAAAAATACCTCTCAAAGCGCGTTGCGGAACAACTCCCATCACACCCTGACTCCTTAATTAACAAATTAATTGATGGAGATGAAGAAAAACTCGAACCAAAAGTGATAAGTATTGCCGCTTCCAAGGGAGACGGGTTTGCCCTGCAAATCTGGAAAGAGGTTGGTATGTACGTAGGGGTCGCCGTCGCTTCGACTTTTAACCTGTTCGATATAGGAACACTCATTGTTGGCGGAGGAGTAGCTAAGGCTGGCAAACCTCTCCTTGAGTCAATAGAACAAACGATAAAGGCACGAGTGCTCCCTCCACTGAAGCCGCGGGTCAAGATAATTCAGGCTCAACTTGAAAATTCTGCGGGCATCCTCGGGGCTGCAGCGCTAATTGCTCAGTAGCTTCTTATGCCAGAATTATAAATTGAGTCAACAGTTGTTAATAAGAACGCTATCAATTACGTTCGTCCTAACAATGATACTTGCATGTTCACATGAGGGCCTGGCGCAGGATACCACTACTACATCCAATAAGAGTCCTGCCGACACCTCTTCAGAAGCTCAAATTGACACGGTTGTTACCTATAGCGCTACTGATTCGATCGTATACTCAATTACCTCCCGCGAGATGACCCTCTATGGCAAATCACAGATGACATACCAATCATTCAAACTCAACGCAGCAATGATCACAATTAATTGGGATACGTCAATACTATCTGCTAACGGCAAGCCAGACAGCAGTGGAAAGATGATTGATGAACCCGTTTTCAACGACGGAGGTGAAACGTATAACGGCTCAATTGTAACATACGATTTTAAAACGCAAAAGGGTAGAGTCAAAGTAGGAACAACTGTCATAGACCAGGGTTATTACAAAGGAAAAGTGATTAAGAAGTTCGCCAGGGACCAGTTATACGTAGCTGACGGGAGCTTTACAACATGCGACAGGACAATACCCGACTATTACTTTCAGAGTTCTAAAATGAAAATCATTCTCAAGGACCAAATAATTGCCCGACCAGTCATCTTCTACATCGAGGGTGTCCCTGTCTTCGCACTACCATTTGGGGTGTTTCCAAACAAAGCGGGGCGACGCAGCGGCATAATCCCCCCGGCTTATGGAGAAAGTGCGCTTAGAGGACGTTACCTCTCTCATTTCGGATACTTTTGGGCTATTAATGACTACGCAGACCTCACTACAACAGCCGACTGGTACACCAGAGGTGGCTATGTTCTCAGAAGCGGCCTAAGATACGCCCTGCGTTACTATTTCTCGGGGAGTATCTACGGCGCTTATAGCTATCTTTACACTGGAGAAAGCAAAGATCCTGACAGAACTCTAGACAAAGAATGGAATTTGATCCTCACCCACGACCAGACAATCGACCCTACGACAAGGTTGGTAGCCAATTTTAATTTGAGCTCTGGAAATTATTACAGAAACACAAGTACCGATTATAACCAGATCCTTCAACAAAACATAGTGTCAGATGCTTCTCTTTTTAAGACATGGGAAGGATCAGGAAATAGTATTTCGTTAAATATTCATCGAGATCAGAACTTACAAACCGGCTCTGTCACGATGAACTTGCCCAGCATTTCGTTTAGCCACTCTCAGAGCTTCCCGTTTCGAAGCAAGGAGAAGATGAATTTGAGCACGGATCAGCTTTCATGGTATGACCTCCTTGGATATTCCTACTCTGGGCAATTCACTAATACCATATCTAACCAGTCGCTTGCTTCGACGCAACAAAGGAATGTATCTTACGGTGCACTCCATCAAATTACCATCAATGCTACACCCAAGGCAGGATATATAAACGTTTCTCCATTCTTATCGTTGACGGACAAGATGTATGGTTCCAGATCACTTCAAACTAATTTGATTAATCCCCTTACGGGCGCAGACAGTATTGTGTCGACAACTTCACATGGATTTTATAACATCTGGTATTTTGCTGCAGGAATTTCAGCGAGCACGAGACTCTTTGGAATAGTACAACCAAACATGTTTGGAATAACAGCTTTCCGTCATACTGTCCAGCCGACAGTAACTTTCACATATCAACCTGACTTTTCAGATCCATTCTGGAACTATTATGGTACCTACTACCTTGCTAACGGGACGAGACAGCGATACAGCTACTATCAGAACAACATTTATGGTGGTGCTCCACAAGGAAAAGTTATGTCTATAGGTGTAAACATAGGGAATAATTTTGAAATGAAAACTCTTGCCAATGATACCTCAAATATTGAGAACAAGTATCAACTTCTTAACATTGGATTGAGTTTTGCTTATAATTTTGCTGCAGACTCTATGAGATTGTCTCCGCTTTCAGTAAATTATCGTACAAATATTGCACAGAAAATCGACATTGGAGGGGGTGCCACTTTCAATTTTTATCAATTTGACCCAAAAATCGGGACGAGGGTTAACCGATTCTTATGGGAATCCAGGCATTCGCCAGATATGACGAACTTTCAATTTAGCATATCTACATCGTTTCAAGGGGAAAAGAAAAAAAGCGAGAACAAAACTGCTATCCAAACATCAGACGATTCATTGAAATTTGCAAATCAATACAATCGTTTCTATCAGCAAATGCAGCCACCAGATTTGAGTATTCCCTGGAATTTAAGTGTTGGATTTGACTACAACTTAGCCAAGCCAACACCATTCATAGTAAACAAATACGCAAATCTCAGGTTTAATCTTGATTTCAATTTAACGGAGAACTGGAAGATAGGTTTCAATGGCAGCTACGATCTTATCCAGCGCCAATTAGTCGTACCTACTGTAAACGTTTATCGAGACCTGCACTGTTGGGAAATGTTTTTCCGCTGGAACCCCATTGGCTACTATCGTGGTTTTAACCTTGAGATAAGAATTAAGGCTCCGCAACTTCATGACATAAAAATTACCAAGAGGGAAGATACAATTGTCGGATACTGAGATAAAAATACGAAGAGCTAAGGTACAGGACGTCAAGCAAATTGTCAGCCTCATCAACTCATATGCAGAAAAAGGTGAAATGCTGTTCAGATCACAAACCCAGGTACTTCAGCAAATAAGAAACTACTTCGTTGCAGTAAGAGGTGAAGAAGTACTTGCATGCGGATCACTAGATATTACATGGAACGACCTTGCTGAGCTGCGATCGCTTGCGGTCAGGGAAGATTCGCAAAGTCATGGACTTGGTACGAAAATTGTTCGTGCGCTAATGGATGATGCTGTTGAACTTGGTGTGAAGCAAGTATTTGCATTGACCTATAAACCCCATTTTTTTGAACGACTTGGATTTAAGATCATTGACAAACAGCTGCTACCCCATAAAGTGTGGAGCATATGCATAGATTGCCTAAAGTTCCCTGTGTGCGACGAAGTGGCTATGCAAATCGCTGTAGAAGAATGGGCTCAGTCTAAGATAAAACAGGAATAAGCCCGGAACGAGACTTTGGTAAGTAACGGGATATGTTTCTTGTAATTTAAAATGGTGACAACCTATACCAGTGAACGCCAGGACCAGCCCGTGAAAAGGGCTGAGCTTTTCCCCTTCGATTGGACCTCCTCGTCTGCTTATTGGCTGGGCTCCATCACGCTCAGTACTGGCCTCCCATTCACGTTCGGGAGTGGGAAGAAGACAAATCAAAAACAACATAGGTTGCATTATCCTCACCTGTGATAAAGGCATAATGTGTCTGGCTGTCGATGTAAAAGCCATGCGGACCCTTGCAGCCGTCTAAATGGTAGCGAGCAACAATCTGAAGCCTCTTTGGATCGATCGCCACAAGCTCTCCTCGGGTTTGAACCGCAGAATAAATTAGCTTTGACACTGGATCGTAGTGAGTGTTTCCAACTTCGCCTCCCATCCCGATATTTGCTATGACACCGTTAGTCGAAGCATCAAGGAGGAATGCTCAAGGAAGTTCGAAGTTGAAGAGGTCACTCGAAGGAGCAAACCCGATATGAAAAAAGGGAAAAGGTCATGCAAACGCAAAAATTTCCAATTTAGTTTGAAGAGCCGAGATGAAAATGAAAAGTAGAGCGCTATCTTGCTTTAAACACAAACATATTTTCCAGAAAAACAACTCAAGCTTATAGTGCAAAGATATAGTCGATTTTTGCTGCGACGCTGGTCTCTCGTGGCGTTATTCTCCGGTTTGCACTAAAGGATTGATTGACGACAAAGTAGACATTGCTATAGATATTGGGTATCCAATGGACTCGAAAGTTTACGTAAACAGCGTTATCCTCATTGTTCCACTGCGATAAAAGCGAGAGATTCAGCGTCGGCGAAAAACCATAATAGAGGGTCGACACATATTCATTTGCGACAAAACTGCCTGAAGCCAGCTCGATATGATTCCACCTGTACTCGGCGCTCAATGAAAAGTGTCCCCCGAGGTTTATACCAGGAGCAAATATGATTTCCTGTCGCCTGCCGTTGTAAAAACCTCCCCAACTATACAACGAGAAGAACGAAAGAGGTCTGCTGTTACTTGTCTCAAATTGCATTTCCCACCTGCTCCACCAATACATAGAAGGGACAACCTGATAGCCGTAAAAGTCGATACTGTCTTGAGGAGCATCTGCAAAACGTTGGAAGTTGCATTCGAAATATTCTCCCGAATTTGTCTGGAATCCAAACACCCGGGTTTCGTTACGCAGCGACTGAAGTGCACCATTTGGTCCAACAAAGTAATTGATATCTACCGGTTTAAATTCGATGTACTGCATACCAATCCCTTTCGGTCTGGGACGAACAAGGAAGCGCTCTGAGTACTCCACAAAGTCGCTCCTATTCAGGAATCCGACCTGCGGATCAAAATTAGACTGTACTCCTCGCACCCCGATCGATTGCTCGATGAAGTCGTTTGGATAGTCAACGTATACTGTGTAAGCAAGATTGTTCTTGGTGATCCCTGGATCTGTGGTTCCTGCAAGTGCTCCACCAACCACAACCGTATTTGTCCCAAAGATATCGGAGCGGACATACTCACCGTCAAAACCGATAAGACGATTATAGCTGAATGCTGATTGCTTACTTGTGGCGATGAAACCGACATATGACTGGTTCAGAAGATCCTTTTTTACCCTAGCTACACTGTAGTTAGTCAGTGGCTCGCCTGAGCTCGCAGCGGTTTCCAAGGATAGGAATCCAACGTCATACGGTCCAGCCTTTCCAACTAATCTTGCTCCCCCGAGGACCGGTATTACTTGTCCACTGTCATTCAAACCAATCCTTCGACTGTAGAAAGGAATCACCGAGTGTTGTCCAAACTGGGTATTGAAAACGCCTGCATCCTCAAGAAAGAATTGTCGTTTCTCCGGAAAGAATAGAGGAAATCTTGTCAGATTGACTTGTCGCTGATCTGCTTCGACCTCAGCAAAATCGGTGTTGGCAGTAAGCTCGAGTGTTAGCGCGGACGTCATTGCATATCTGAGGCCCAATCCAGCCTTTGTAAGCGTCGTGCGTGTGTTACTGAACGGAGGGTAACCATAGCCAACTCCACTGAGCAAATACGGTCTGACCCAGACAGAATTTCTCCGATGAATGTCCTCCAAACCTACCAGCGTTCCTTCTTTTGAGAGTTTCATTAGCCCGTAATTACGCAAATATGCCTGCCAAAGGTCCTGTTCACGCTTCCTGCGGATATTGCGCTCAAAGTTAATCCCCCATACTTGTTTTGTACTCTTCGAAAACTGAAGCGTTGAAAAGGGAATCTCAATCTCCGCAAACCAACCGTGCTGAGTGATGGTGGTACGAACATCCCATAACCCGTTCCAGTCGCTATTTACAGTCTGGCCTTCATCAGTTACCAGTGCATCGTATCGAGCACCGTTAGGATTGATAACGAATAGATAACCATTACGTTTATCGTGATATGTATCGAGGATGATCTCGAAATTGTCATCCAGGTGAATATCGAAATCCCTCTTCATCTGATTGGCGATGATTCCTTTTGGGTTGTTATCATAACACCAAATGCCTACATAGAGAGATTCGTCGTCGTACACAATCCGCACCTCGGTACGCTCTGTAGCAGGCACGCCCTCATTAAGTTCCCGCTGCGTGAAATTGGAAATGGCAGGGGCCTGCTTCCAGATATCATCATCCATGCGACCATTTAAATCAAGTGGTCGAGTGATCTTTACTGCATTGATCACATTGGGTTCGGATACACCTTTCAAGACTAAAGACTCATCGGGCTTGATTGAAACACTGGTGTCTTCGATTGATTTGTAGCTGGCCGACTTTGCGCTGCCTGCAAAGAAAAATAGGACGGCATAAGTAATAAGCATGACGCAACTTAGAAATACATGATTGGAAATTTTGCTTTTCAGGGCTTTGTTTGTCATTGTCTTCATGATTTGTAATGCTTTTAAGTGAGGACGGAATGGTAGACGACAGCATAGATTATTTCTTGGATGGTGAAGAGAAATGGTCATAAAGAGAATTAAGAAGAATTGATCCGATCTCGAGAGTCTTGTGATCATCTTTCAAGTGGTCGGAGAGCGAACGAACGACGGCATCCAAGCCGGGCGCTTCAGGGCGGTCGAACTTCTGGTCTTTTATGTCGATGTCGTGAACGAGCTGCGCAATCTCTTCAAGCGCCCTGTCCTTAAGTTTAAATGCTTTCATGAGTGTTTCAAACGTGCAATCATCGCCGTGGTGGCTGAACTCATTTCCGAATACATCAAATGGTATGGCGTGGGTCGGTAGTCTTAACTCGGGTGCGAAAATGAATTTGGCCTTCGGGTCTATGAATCGCTTGATGAGCCATGCGGAGCAAAGCCTGTCGATATGAATATGCTCGCGGGTTGTCCAGGTTTTGTTCCGGAACGCATTATGGTCATACGTCTTTATTCGGATGGAAGACTCCTTAGTTGGCTCCACTTTATCCAATTGCGAAGTGATTTGTTTGAGCATTGACCTCACCTCTTTCCCGACGGGACTGGAAAAGAAATCCACGTGCAATAGGTCGCTGAACGATTTATGAAGTTGATTCAACTTTTTTTGAAATCGTTTTTTCTGTTCCAGAGTAAGAGAGCGTTGACCTGTCACTCGACTCAGAAGCTTCTTCGCGGCTTCGTAGAGGACTCCAAATTCATTATTCCTCTTCTCTTCGAATTTTCTCCTGAGATGGCGATCTTCTTGAGGTGAATTAGCCTCCGCTACAAAGACGGACGCTTCTCCCTTCGAGTCCTTGATCTGCTGTGAGAGCCATTGGAAATCCTCGAGTCGTTCAGCAGAATATGGAAGGACATAGACGGAATTACGGTAGAGAACTGCACCGACTTTCTTGGTCAGTCTCCAGATTTTCACCCGCTCGCGTGAATTTAATGTCTGAACCGAGTGAACGAGGAAAAGCCATTTCATGTTTTAATGTAATAAACGTTACAAGATGAAGCAAATGTTACATAATAAGTAAGTATCCCACAAGTTGAAGAGAAGCGCCGCCAAAGGATGAGGATTGACAAAGCCCCAGCAGCAATAACAAACCACCAAGCATCACGCCAAGTCCTGATACCAGATCGTCGCATGGAAGTCCGTTTGCCCCGTTTGACCCAAAGGCGAAAAGTGTCGGAGGTTCGACAGAGGTAAAACCACCCAGTACATACATAATTGTCATAATGATTGTCCCTACCATGACAAGCCATAATCCCACACGAGCAACGGATTTTGAGCTCCCTTTCAAGGACTGATAGCCGAACCGCCGAGCGATCATCGCAATGAGAAGAGATAACATGGCCACCACAATTTCGTGGGAGTGCCCAATGGCGAGGTTCCTAGAAAAATCACTGACAGTTTAGTCGACGAGTGTTGCCCATTTCCCAAGGAGCGCCAGATGGTCACCGAAATCCAGAACTCATCCTGCCGCATGGCCCATGAGTGCGGCAAATTCAAGAGAAAACCCGGATATGAAAGCCAACCAGTACGGCAGAGAATGACAGGCGTCAGTTTTTGCTCGCAAATCGTGAAACAGTCCCACGAGAAAGTCGATAAAGATGGCATCCAGTGCAAAAAATCCGATGACGTGAAGGGCCAGCCAGAACAGATGGACTTCTGGTGTGGTGTCAAATATCGCACCGAGCCCAACAAGAATGGTAGCCACGACAGACACAAAAAGAATGAATGCACGAAAAAAAGTCTCTCGTGCTCATTTGCCTCCCTTATTTCGGTTATTGGCTGGGCTCCATCACGCGCAGTACTGGCCTCCCATTCACGTTCGGGAGCGGGAAGAAGACAAGATGGGTCTTCTGGTCAACGGAGACACTGTGAGCATTCTTTGCAAAAAAACTCTCACCGACTTTTTTGACCTCTCCCTTTTCAATCTCAAAAACCGAAACCACTCCAGTTTCTGAAGCAACATAAAGTCGGCGTGTTGACCTGTCGAATGCAATGACATCAGGTCCCTCCCCGACTTCTCCTCTGGAGATAATTCTCTTCGAAGATAAATCAAAAACAACATAGGTTGCATTATCCTCACCTGTGATAAAGGCATAATGTGTCTGGCTGTCGATGTAAAAGCCATGCGGACCCTTGCAGCCGTCTAAATGGTAGCGAGCAACAATCTGAAGCCTCTTTGGATCGATCGCCACAAGCTCTCCTCGGCTTTGAACTGCAGAATAAATTAGCTTTGACACTGGATCGTAGTGAGTGTTTCCAACTTCGCCTCCCATCCCGATATTCGCTATGACACCGTTAGTGGAAGCATCAAATACGGTAACAGCTCTGCCAAACTCATTTGATACAAAAATTCTTTTCGATTCAGGATCGAATGCAATCCCATCGGGGAAATGTCCGGTGGGAACTCTGTCAATCACTTTAAGAGTCTTGGCGTCGATAACATAAACTTTGTTCTTGGCAGAGGCAGAAACGTAAAAGCGGTCCAACTCCGGAATGACGAGAATCCCGGTCGGTCTTGGGATATCACGTAAGTTAGCAATGACTCTCCTCGAGTCGAGGTCAAAAACTGTCACAAGATTTGCCCCCATGTGCGAAATGTAGAGCCGCCGATGAACCTCGTCGATGGTTTGATAATCGAAGCGTGAAGCGCCTCCGGGCAGTGGAATATCAGCTACAAACTTGAGCCCAAGTGAGTGAAATCCTGAAGCCGTGCCTTTCTCGTGATCAACGATAAAAGATGCTCCATATTGAACAATTAGCGGATCACTTTTCGAGAAATGCTCAAGGTAATTCTGAGTTGAAGAGGTTACTCGAAGGAGCAAACCACCTAACAAAAGAGGAAGAAGTTCATGCAAACACAGAAATTTCCGCGGATTCATTTTTTCCTAGAAGGCCTCCTTACTTGTTTAAATGCATAATTTCCTCTTACTTTCCTTGAGAATCTAGCAAGGTTCGTATCAGGGAAAATCGCTATTCGTCTTATCTGAAACAAATCCTCGTTCATTGCTATGGGCCCCGAGTCGGTCGAGAGCCCGAATTTGTATCCCGCTTCCCGGACAGCCTGCTTGACCCTCTCGTTGACTCTACCATAAGGGTAACAGAAGGCCACCGGTTGCTCTCCCGTGATTTCCTGCAGCTTTTCCTTACTTCCAATCACTTCTTCCTCCAACTCTTCATTCGGCAGCGTACTCAGATCGCGATGAGTCATGCCGTGAGAGCCGAATTCAATCCCATAATTATGCATTTCTTCGATTTGCAATCGATTAAGAAGCCTGACAAATGGCTCACCACCAAGTTTGTGATCCCATTCATTGGAATCCAAGCCTGTTACAAGAAACACAGTAGCTTTGAACCCAAATTCCCACAGTATAGGGAACATTACGGTGTAATTGTCTTCATAACCGTCATCAAAAGTGAGCATTACCTTCTTTGAATTGCCATCAAACCTCTTTTCAAGAGATAACTCTTTGAAAGTTATTGTCTCGTACCCATTCTTCTTCAGATAACCGAGATGCTTGCGAAATTGAGTTGCTGTTACATAAATGCCATGTTTTCCAGCCTCAGAACGGTCTCGAACAACCCTATGGTACATCAGAATTGGTATTTCACGTTTGCAGCGCTTCACGTACTCGGATTGGTAAATGTTCTCGATCCGCTCAAAGATACGGTTTGAGTCGAATTCATAATCCAGTCTGGCCACAACGGAATCGCTAACTTGACATCCATCTAATGCCGCTCTTATCCCTTTGATAATTTTTTGGCTGTCATGAAATCTAGTTGGTGCGATATCGCCGAAATTGGATGCCAACGCTTCTTCCAAGTTTTGCTCATCTATGAGTCCTACGGTTCTCTCTTCTCCAACTGCAACAGTTGGCACTTTCCTCATTAATGATTCTGCTGCGATTCTTCCAGATGCTATTACCACTGCAGACTTTTGCATCCACTCTCCAGCGTTTTCAAAATGGCCAATAAATTCGACATTTTGTCGAGACCCAAACTCCTCCAATGATTCGACATGTGAACCAATGACCACTATTTTGTTGCCCCGAAATTCATCAATTATGACTTTGATTACTGACCTCAGCACGTCACCCTTTGGCCCGGACATCCTTCCAATTACGGCGATTGGTTTCTCTGCATCATCTCCGCACCTGGCAACAACATTCAAATTGGAAATTCTGATGGGATTCCGCAGGATCTCCACCATACCAGGTTTAACCTTCAATTCGTTAACAAGCTGATTTTGAACATTTTCACACACGGCAATCACCTTATCACCGAGGGCCTTTATCAAAATACTGGAAAGGTGAAGATGGCGTTTTCCATGTGCAGTAGTTAGCATCGGTACCCGGCAAAATCGGGCGGCAAAAAAACTGACCCACCCCGCGGCACGTGAATGAGCATGAACAACATGTATTTCATTCCTTCTAATAAACTTAATCAGGAAGACAGTTTGACGGATTCTGTTAATGTAATTTCGTTTATTGAAAGGAATGGCTATATACTGCGCCTTAGTGGGCTTGGTAAGGGTGTCCGACATAATGTACACCTTGTGCCCCCGATCGACGAGCATATCTGCAATGGTAACAGCATACACCTCAGCACCCGTAACTTCCAATTGTGAAAGTGTCATCAAAATATTCATTGTATTCTACATAATGTAATTGTTACAATATCAATAAATCCTTAGCGAAGTTCAGCATAACATTGATCGAATAATATGCGAAATGAATTTCTCAAAATAGCTCTCCCGATCGAAAATCCTCATTAACAGTTTGGCATCTAAAGAATCAAAAATCAACCTTCACTCCTATCCCGACGTTCTGTCCAAACAAAACAGGTGCCATCGACAGCTTCCACCGACTCGCTGAATGAAGGAACGACGAATTCACGTAATCTTGAGAGTCATTTTGAATCACTATCTTTGCGGATAGATAACCTATAAGCCCCCCAACAAAAACATCGGACAACCAGTGGGTGTCCCTGAAAATCCGTGAGACCCCAATCAACGATGCCATTCCATAACAAATCACCGGCACAGCGGGATAATCCTTGTATTCGGTGGCGAACACAGTAGCTAAAGAAAATGCAGTTGCAGTGTGTCCAGATGGAAACGAGTCAAACGAAGAAATAGATCTTCCGTCCGTTCTCCAAAGATAAGCAAGCGGGCCAGCCCAATCTCCCCCAGGTTCATGAGAGAAAGATCTGGTGGCGCTGGGGCGCTCTCTTCCAGTCAACCATTTGACTGCAATAACCCATACACCCGAAGTTACAAAAGATTCGGTAGCCAAGAGTGACACATCTTGAGCCTTTTTATCTTTGAATAACAGGCTATATCCGGCAAACCCTGCAAGCAATCCCAATCCATAGTTAGAACCTAAACCTGTCAGTATCGCACTTGGCTTATCAATCCACCTGTTGCGGGACTGCAATCGTTTGAGTGAATTATAAGACGACTGGTCGGAGCATATGAGTATGGCCGTTAACGCAAGCACCCCGCCAAAATAATAGGGATGAATCTGACCCATCTTAAAAAAGCCATTTGCTTGGCAAACGAAATCATCTTTGAATCGAGTCATCAGACTTTTCCGCCTACAGTTTTGAGCTGAGGATTCCAAATCGGCAAGATTGGACAAGGGCTTGGCACACGTTGTATCGCCGCCTACGGTCTTCCCTTGAGTAGCAGGAACCCAAATTGACAAGACAAAAAAAACGGACAGCGGAGCAAGTTTAGTGATCATCATTGATACCACCACTTTCACGCTCAGCCTTCTCAATCAGACCAGCAAGCTTCACATTATACGGATCCAGGAATAGCGCAATCTTCCACTGAGCTATTGCATTCCCAATGTCCCCTTTCTTGTAATAAGCAATCCCCGCGTTGATATGTGCCTGAGCGATGGATGAATCCAACGATATAGCCGTCAAACTGTAAGTGAGCGCCTGGTCGTATAATCTCTTTGTCAAATATTCGTATCCGAGGTTCGTCATAGTGACTGCAGCCCTATTGACAGAACCGACTTCGTTGCCGACTAAGCCATCATCAGATGATGATACGCCGTTTGCACCATACAGACTCGCTGCTTTGTCAAACGCGATCCGAAATCCAAGATTTATAGAGTGATCGATGAAATCACGAAACCGATCACTCGAAAAGTCACGTTGTAAGTAGTATTTGCTATAAAGGGTGAGATGCGGAGAAATTGGTTTCTCAAAGCCTATTGAGAATGTATTTATTAAGTCAGATCTGTTTTTCAGCGTACTATTGATCACAGGCCTATTCGAGAAAACTAACCCCACGACTTCGTCAGAGAGCTGCATTAGAAATCCACCACCTATGGAACGGGAAAAATGGATTTTGAGAAACGGTTCGGCATATTTGTAAGCAGGATTGTTGGAGTTGTTAACAATAAGTCCGATATCGGCGCCGCCCCTTGACCCTTGGTTAAAGACATGGAACACTTTTAGTCCGAGCCTTTGTTGCCAGTTCCGCTGTTTGTCCTGCACACTAACAAAGAGCCTGTCATACATTCGCTGGTAGATGGAATACTCAAATGAGACCAATGTTGAAGTCGACACAACCATGCGGATCCCTATCCCCTCGCGAAACTGATCGAATGAAGCAATTGAGTAGAGGTTCCTCTGGTTGAGGATATCAGGTTGGTTTGAATGGATAAAGCTGCCAAGGAAGGTTATTCCCAAACCGGGGATGAAGGAGTGAGTGACCACCATGAAAAACTGGTGAGAATTTGTATTCAGAAATCTTAAACTAGTGTAACTGTCCCAACCAAAGACGTACCCAGCTTCAACCACAGTAGGTTGTTGAATTCGGTACCTAACTGTCACGGCAGGGTAGAGGCCAAGGGTCAAATCGGATGTAGAACTGCTCAACCTGAGGACATTCGAGTCGAAACGATTTACATTTTGCAGGGAGATGCTGTATCCGAACCGATTAAAAAACGAGCTATCTTGAGCGTACGCGTCAACAAAGAACGCACTCAAAATCACCATGATTACATTCACTTTTTTCATCTATATCACGCCTCTTTCTATTAAATCAGCCTGTAGATGAGGCGAATGAGGCATCACCATAGCCTCAGTGTTCTCCGGTTTCTTCACCGGTGACGTTGTTCACGGATTCGAACTGATGGTCAGGACCGCCAGGCCCGTCGAATTCCAGAGCTTCTTGGCCACCGACATCTAGTCCATCAATTTTAGTCCCGTTGACCACCTTGATGCCCGCATTAGTGGTGTTCATCAATTGATTGGCATTCACCACAGCACCAACGGACTTCGTCAAGATGAGCTGTGACGAAGACGCGTGACCGAGGTTGCTAACTACTACCGGCGAAGCTACTCCAAATAGCTCAGCATCATTCAATGCCTGAGCCTGAGCCCTTTGAGCGAGTGCAGTCATAACTATTACTGAAAAGAAAAACAGCATTCTTCTCATATTTCCTTCACCTCCTTTCGTCCCAAGCTGGGATTATGTTTGTCCTGGGTTGCCTCATTACGGCTCTCATTTACAGGCGTCGAATGGATAGTATCATCACTTTCACATGCTCGATACCTCCTTAATAGCATCATAGACAAGATAAGAAGTGAAAATGAAAACGAGATGAAAAATGCGCCCTCTGGAAAATTTAGCCGCTATTCTCCTTCTAATGGAATTGGCCCTTTCAAATAACTAAAAAGTCCAGATTCCGCCGAACCAGGACAGGGAGCAGCAGCAAGCCCATAAAGCTTTTTCGCTTTTACAACAAAT